>ENA-OSJC01000881-OSJC01000881.1-marine-metagenome-genome-assembly--contig:-NODE-881-length-27117-cov-4.908284_pt1 | contig 27117 bp, 25 predicted proteins | sample MGYA00237885_ERZ534234 | MGnify/ENA primary metagenome ERZ534234 (study PRJEB26413, sample SAMN06343907) | marine metagenome | isolation source: coastal waters | place: Atlantic Ocean: West Antarctic... | reverse complement strand
AGCCTAACTTACTTTGTTTTATATTGGAGGCCAAGAAAACCTCTTTACCACTTTCGATTGATACATATATCGCATTAATTAATTCTAAACTTCTACGACCGATAAGACCATCAACTAAATGTGGCCCATTGTTAGAAATACAGTCAACTACATAATCGTAATAAGCCTTATGTCCAAAACCATAAACATTAGGGGGATTAACCGAGTACTCTTCCATAACTTTTTCATCACCAGGAGTAAAATTGGAAAAATTCCAAAACTTCATTTCATTCACAGCAAAGCCACCAATTTCAACCGTTCCACCATCCCCAAGAATTGAAATTGACCCTTCTAAATCATTTGGTCTTGTAGCTGTTGTTGCTTCAATAATACCCAATGCACCATTCTTAAATTTTAGAGTTACTACTGCCGTATCTTCTGCTTCTATTTTAGCAAGTGCAGTTGTGCTTTTTGCAAAAACACTTTCGACATCTCCCATCATCCATTCAAGTAAATCTATATGATGACTCGCTTGGTTAGTTAATACACCTCCATCCATTAACCATGTTCCTCGCCACTGATCTTGATCGTAGTATTTTTGAGGCCTACACCAGCGAACACGTATTGTTCCTAGTATAAGCTTTCCAAACCTTCCAGCTAATAGAGCTTCACGCAACTTAATAACAGGAACATTAAAACGATTTTGCTTCACAACAAATAATTTTACACCCACATTCTCACAAGCTTGAATCATAGAGTCAGAATCTTGCAGAGTTAACGCCATTGGTTTTTCAACAATAATATGCTTTGAGTATTTTGTTAATTCAATAACATTTTTTGCATGATTTCCACTTTCAGTTAAAATAACAAACACATCTATTTTTTCTGATTTAGCCATATCATGCATATTTGTGTAATAAGGAATATTAAATTTCTTACCAATGTTACTTGCTTTATTTATATCAACATCACACACAGCGCATAAAGAAGCTCCTTTAATCTGATTCAAACCAAGAAGTTCAGAATGTCTTTTTGAAATTCTTCCACAACCAATTAATGCAAATTTAAGCATATTTAATTTTTATCACTCATAATTATTTTTTTATATTATTATTTTCAAATTAAATTTTATAATCATCTTTAATAAATTCAATTTTACCTTGGTTTAGTTTAATAACATAATTACAATTTTGAATAGTTGTTAATCTGTGAGCAATAATTATGATAGTTTTATCATTAGATAAATTTTTAATTGTTTCCATCACTTTTTTTTCAGTCAAATTATCAAGAGCACTTGTTGCCTCGTCTAGAACAAGTACATTAGGGTTATGATATAAAGCTCTAGCAATTCCAATACGTTGACGCTGTCCGCCTGATAGTCTTACACCTCGTTCTCCAACAGTACTTTGGTATTTTTTTGGTAATTCATTTATAATAAATTCATGTAAGTTTGCAATTCTAGAGGCTTTTTCAACAGATTCTTGATTGATATTTTTAGGTTCTACACCAAAGGCAATGTTAGCAGAAATTGTATTATCAGAAAGATAAATATGTTGAGGAACGTAACCTATACATCGTTGCCAAGCTCTTACGTTTTGTTTTGAAATAATTTGTCCATCAACTTCTAAAGTACCTTGTTGAGGCTCTAACAATCCTAGAATGATATCAGCAGTTGTTGTTTTACCGCTTCCAGTAGAACCAATTATTCCTACAGTAGTTTTAGCGGGTATTTTGATATTAATATCTTTTAACGCTGTTCGGGATGCATCAGGATAGCTGTAATAAATATTTTTTAAAGTAATTGCTTTATTAAAGGATAGGCTACTTTGATTTTCATTTGAATCAAATTTTTTAAAGTTTTTTATTTCATCAATTATAGAGTCAAGCGCTGGACCAATAAAACTTAGAGAAGTTAATGATGCATAAATTTGCTGAAGTGCTGGCATTAAACGATAACCAGCAAAAATATATAAACTGATAATAGGCAAAGCATTGTTAAGACTTCCTTTTTGTGCCATCAGAAAAAGTATCACCAACATAATACCACCAAAAACTATAGCTTCAAAAGCAAAGCGGGGTAATTGACCTATTATATCAGAGGAAATTGAAGTTCGAGTATAAATTTGAGCAGGGTCAGAAAAACGTTTTATATAAACTTGTTCTAAACCTCCAATCTTTACTTCTTTTACAGCACCTAAGGCTTCATTAACTGCTATAAATCGTAATTGGTTACTTTTTAAACGTTCTTGTCCAATTCGTTTAAGATAGCTTTCTATAAAATAAAAAATAAGTCCATAAGTTAGAGAAAGTAAAAAGCCAATTATCAAAGCAATTTTTGTATCTATTATAATTAATAAAGATATGAGTGTAATTGCAACCAGGCCTTTAGATATAAGTTCCATCATTGGTCTTAAACCATTTCCAATTATCACACTTACTTCTGATAAAATTGTCTTTCCAAGATCAGCGCTATTACGATTTAAAAACCAACTATAAGGTTGATGAAGATAACCTTCTATTAACCGTTTAGCAATACTGTATTCACGCATCTGAACAAATCGTGCTTGCACATATGTGCCCAGGGCCTTAAAGACCAATGAGGTAATTAACAAGAGTAAAACTAAAATGCCTAGAACAAAAGTAAACTGTTGATTATTTTCTACTCCAAAAATATTTAAAGCTTGAAACATCTTTTTTAATATAATGTTAGTTTCAATAATATCAGGATTTGTAAGGACTGCTATAAAGGGCAGTATAGATGCCACACCAATCATATCTACCAAAGCCATTATTATCATTATTATTAATAATAAACCTGCACGGTAACGCTCTTGAGGATTAAGTAGATATAAAATTTTTTTGAAAGTTTGCATTAAGTTTTTATTAAACTGTAAGGGTTTTTATTAGAGTATTATTTAGCTTAATTATAGATATTAAGACATGTACTCCATAATTTTCATTCACTAAAAATTCTGAAATATAGAATCTATTTTGACCTGTAATTTTCATAAAAGAAACTTTTTCCATAAAATCTACTGTAGTTTTGTTTACAATAAAACTATCTCAGTATATATTAAATTATTTTTTAACCTTAATTTCATGAAATTTACTGAAATAAAACTACCTTCCAATAAAAAGTTTGGCTATTTCTTTAGTTTATTTTTTCTAATTATCTCCTCCTATTTTATTTATTCATCAAATCATACAATTGGAATTATATTGGCAATATTTGCCACACTATTTCTAGCTACGACACTCTTAAATGCCGACTTATTACTACCATTAAATAAAATTTGGATGTATTTTGGGGTTTTGCTTGGAATGATCATAAGTCCAATCGTTTTAGGAATTATATTTTTTGGATTATTTACTCCATATAGCCTCATAATGAGTATAATTGGACGTGATGAACTTAATTTGAAATATACAAAAAAAGAAAGTTATTGGATATTCCGATCTCAGACTGCCCAACAAACTAATTTTAAACAGCAATTTTAGCAGGATAATTATAATGGAATTTATTATTGAACTTTGGACTTTCCTTCGTAAACGTAAAAAATTATGGCTTGCACCAATCATTATCGTAATGTTGTTACTTGGTGGATTGTTAATTATTGCCCAAGGTTCTGTTGTTGCTCCATTCATTTATACTTTGTTCTAGAACTTTGTAATGTATATTTTAGGAATATCAGCTTTTTATCATGATAGCGCTGCTTGCTTAATAAAAGATGGTGAGATTATTGCTGCTGCACAAGAAGAAAGATTTACTCGTAAAAAACATGATGCCAGCTTTCCACATTTTGCGATACAGTATTGTTTAAAGGAAGCTAAAATTAACTCTCAAAAAATAGATAACATCGTATTTTACGAAAAACCATTTATGAAATTTGAGCGTTTATTAGAAACGTATCTGTCTTTTGCACCAAAAGGTTTTTCAAGTTTTGCTAAAGCTATGCCAGTATGGATTAAAGATAAATTATTTCAAAAATCTGCATTAGTTAAAGAGTTAAATTCTACATTAGGAGATAAAGTAAATTGGCATAAAATCATTTTATTTTCTGAACATCATTTATCACATGCTGCAAGTGCATTTTATCCTTCTCCATTTAAAAGTGCAGCTATTTTGACTTTAGATGGTGTTGGTGAGTGGACAACAACATCTGTTGCGATTGGTAAAGGTAGTGATTTAAAAGTGTTGAAAGAAATTCACTTTCCTCACTCACTAGGATTTCTCTATTCAGCATTTACATACTACACTGGATTTAAGGTCAACTCAGGTGAATATAAAGTAATGGGACTAGCCCCATATGGCAAACCTCGTTTTGCAAATTTAATTAAAGAGAAACTTATCAATGTTGCTGATGATGGCAGTTTCCAACTTGATATGAGTTATTTTAATTTTGCAACTGGTTTAACAATGATCAATAAAAAATTTGAAAAATTATTTGGAGGCCCTCCACGCACATCTGAGACGAAGTTAACCCAACGAGAAATGGATCTTGCAGCATCAGTTCAAAAAGTTACAGAAGATATAGTTGTTAAAATTGCAAAAGATATAGCTAAAGAAACAGGTGAAAAAAATCTTTGTTTAGCTGGTGGAGTTGCTCTTAATTGCGTTGCAAATGGTATTTTATTACGATCAAAAATTTTTGATAATATTTGGATTCAGCCAGCTGCTGGTGATGCTGGTGGAGCCCTTGGTGCAGCACTATCTATTTGGTATTTACACTATAATAGTAATCGAAAAACACCATCTTCAGGAGATGCTATGAAGGGTGCTTACCTTGGCCCAGAGTTTTGTGATGAAGAAATTGAAACAGAATTAAAAGCATGTTTTGCAGTCTATAAAAAACTTTCTGAAGATGACTTAATTAATGAAGTTGCGACAGCATTAGAAAAAGAAAAAGCAGTTGGCTGGATGCAAGGCCGTATGGAATTTGGTCCTAGAGCGCTTGGTGGAAGAAGTATTATTGCTGATCCTCGCTCTCCTTTAATGCAGAAACAATTAAATTTAAAAGTTAAGTATCGTGAAAGCTTTCGTCCATTCGCTCCCAGTATTTTAAGTGATGATGTGGAGGACTGGTTTGATCATGTCACTGATAGTCCTTATATGTTATTAGTTGCAGATGTTAAAAAAAACAAACATATTGAAATGACTGATAAAGAGGAATTATTATTTGGTATAGACAGGTTAAATATACCTCGTTCGCTAGCACCTGCAATTACGCATGTTGATTATTCAGCACGTATTCAAACTGTACATGTAGAGACAAATCCTCGATTTCATGCAGTTATATCTAAGTTTAAAGAGAAAACTAGATGTCCACTTGTTGTTAATACATCATTTAATGTGCGGGGTGAGCCAATAGTATGTTCACCAACAGACGCATTTAAGTGTTTTATGGGTACTGAGCTAGATATTCTTGCTGTAGGTAATTACCTACTCGTTAAAGAAGAACAGGATGAGTCCTTAAAAGAAAATTACAAAGAACAATATGAATTGGATTAAAAAAAAGTTCATCGATGTTAGTATCATTTTTATATCAATTTTTATAGCGCTAGCTGTTTTTGAATTTTTTTTGATATTTGATAATAAATCAAAGCCGGTACAGAGAACTTTAGTTAATATAAATGATAATGACTATAATTTCATTAAGGATTCAAGTATTCCAAACGTTTTTATTAAAAAAAATAAAAAAAAGAAAATATTTATAATTGGAGATTCTTTTGTTGAAGGAATTGTATGCGCTGCAGACAAAGAAAATTTTCCATGTCATCTTGATCGTATGCTGTCACAGAACAATAACGTTTTAAATCTTGGAGTTGGTGGAGCTAACCCCGTCAACTACATAGATTTTTTAGAAAACTTAAAAATATCTAATGAAGATGATGTGCTCATTGTGCTACATGACAATGACATTCACTTAAGCCCAGGAAATTGCAAACATATTAACCGACAGTCAAAAGATTTTGGTTCTTTTTTACCAAAAATGTGTGAAAATCCAGATGGAAATATTATAGATAAGTCCAAACAATCAGTTATTAAAAAAATTAATCACAGCATTAGGCGCTTTAAAATTGTTAAACTTTTGAAGGAAACTGCATTTCAGATACCAATGTTTTCAAATAAATTTTATCGCTCTGAATTCAGAAATCGTTGGAATGACTTTGAAGCAGAGGAAAATAAGTGGATACTTTCTTCGCTTAAATTAATGAAAAAAATTGTAGAAGAAAAAGGAGGTAATATATATTTTATATATTATCCAAACACTAACAAGATTTCAAAAGATGATGAGCGGCATATTAAGTGGCTAAAATTCATTGAATATACAAATAAAAATCATAATATTTCAATACTTGATCCTTATCCCTACTTCATCCTCAATGCTAAAAATCAGTCAATGGTTTGGTCCCTTACTGATAAGCACCCAAATTGTGAAGCTCATAAATTAATGGCTGAATTTATAAATCAAGAAATAGGAAAAAAATTGATCTCAGACTAGATATTTAATTATTAAGACACTGATGGGACTTAGTAAGCTTGATATTTAATTTAATAATTAACTAGTTTAATAAATAGATTATAGGCAAAAACTCGCAGTAGGGAAAGGATTATCTATTTTTTTTAATAAATTTAACAGCTTTATTGAAGGACCTACAGCTATATATTTGAGTTTTTGGTTTAGTTTCATGATAATTTCTGTCTATAAATATAGATCTACAGCCTATATTTTTTGCAGCTTCCATATCTTTTTTTCTGTCACCAATCATATAACTTTTATTTATGTTAATATTAAACTGTTTCACAGCTTTTATCAGTAATCCAGGATTTGGTTTCCTATTGATATTCTTATTATTTAAACTATGACTTGTGTAAATTTTTTTTATATTTAATTCTTCTTTGAGTTTTTTATGCATTTTTTTTAATTCATTAAATTTTAATGTTCCTTTTGATATATCTGGTTGATTAGTTATTACTATCAAAGTGTATCCTAGCTTAATTAAATGGTTACAATTTTTTTTTGTATAAGGATAAAATTTAAATTCAGATTTTTTTTTAGGAGCATATGATTTTCCATTAATTAAAAAAGGAATATTTAAAACACCGTCTCTATCTAGGAATATTACTTTCATAAAAAATGATAAATGTTATTATAAACTCTAAAATTTAATATGAAAGTTATTAGTTACTCTATTTTTGGAAAAGAAAAACTTTATAGGGTAGGCTTATTGAAAAATGTAGAACTAGCAAAAAAATTATTTCCTGACTGGAAAGTATTTATTCACTTAAATCCAAATTATGAAGATAAACAATTTCTTAAAGATATTAATCAACCAAATACAGAAATTATAGACTTAAAAGAAGAACATCCACAAGATGGATTTTTATGGAGAATGTTACCGCTAGAACAAAATTATGATGTGGTAATTGTGAGAGACGTAGATACTAGATTATTTGAAAGAGATAAAAAACTTGTCGATTATTGGTTAAATTCAGATTGTAAATATCATTTATGTAGAGATAATTTTGGCTCATATCAACCGATACTTGGAGGGTTATGGGGTGGAAAAAATCCAAATTTAAAAATAAGAGATAATTGGAATATATGGAAAAAAAATCAGGGTGACAAAATTACCCATGATATACCTTTCCTTAAAAAATACATATATACACATATCAGGAAAAATCTTTTAGTTTTCTCAGAACATACTATTTATCTTGGTGAAACAAACATTATAAAATTAGGACCTAGAGAAAAATTTAATAAACAACCTGTTATGTTAGGAATGATAATTAAAGACGACATTCAAGAGTCTGATAATGAAATTCAAGGCAATAGAAACCAAGAACGATTAAAACATTATACTGATTATGATCCTAGTAAAGATCCAAATGATAAGTTAATAACAATTTTATTTCCAAAACATTATTTTAAAAATCCCATTCTGAACTTTTTATATTTATTAATTACTTTTTTATATTTTTTAATTGATTACAAAAAGTACAACACTTTACAATATATTAAGCAAAAAATTTTACGCTATATATTTAGAAAAAATACTGAACATGGAAATGATCATATAAGACTATGGATTTAATGAATATCGATTAATTTAATTAATTTCATGAAAAAAAAAAAAATTCTATTAATAACTGAAAGTAAATTTCCCCCTGCAATACGTGTTTTAAAAGTAGCTAGATCTTTAAATCAAAAAGGTTATGAGTGTGCAGTATTGTCACCACTGTTTAGCAATCAAAAAAAATATGAAGTTTGGAAAAAAATAAAAATATTTAGAGATGAATCTTTACATAAAGGTTTTCTTGATAAACTTTATCTAAAGTTAACACTTTTTAGTCCAAGATGGTTTTTTGTTATTGGTAAAGTAATAAAAATATATCAACCGGATGCTATTCATATTTTTGATATTTGGTTAGGAAAATCGACTTTTGCAGCTACAAAATCACTTCCAGTGATTATAGATTTACAAGAGAATATGCCCGCTGCTGTAATTCAATACTTAAAAGATGTTAAGGGGATACGTTATGTTATAAATAAAATTTTCTTTAATTATCGTAGACTTTTATTTTATGAAAAGTTCTTACTTAATAAGGCTAGTTTAGTTATTGTTGTTGCTAATGAAGCTTACAAGCGTGTTTTAATTGAACATAAAGAATTACCCAAAAAAAAACTTATACTTGTTGAGAATTTAGAAAGTAAAGAATTTATTAAAATACCTATTTTAAAAAAAAAGGTAGTTAGTAGAAAATATTTTAATATAACTTATATGGGTAGTTTTGGTCCTCATCGTGGCTTAGATACCCTTATAAGGTCATTTATTTATATAAAAAAAACTGATCATAATATTAAGTTAAACTTAGTAGGAGCTGAAGAAAATATTTTTTTAGATTATTTAAAAAAATTAATTATTTCACATGACCTAAGTAAATATGTTAAAATTATAGGATGGATTAATGCTAAAGATGTAATGTCTTATATTTCTCAATCAGATATTTGTATAGTACCACATAATTCTAATCACCATACTGATACAACTTTGCCATGGAAATTAACTCAATATATGCTGGCAAAAAAACCAGTTTTAGTATCATCATCTCCTCCATTAGCTCGAATTGTAAAAAAAGCATCAGCAGGGATGGTATTTAAAGCAAACGATTCAAAAGATTGTGCAAATAAAATTTTGATTATGAAAGAGAATTATAAAGATCTTTTAAAATATGGGAAAAATGGCCATAAATATGTTTTAAAAGAAGGAAATAATTGGGAGAGTAAGTCTTCAGTTCATTTAATTAGAGCTTATGACAAGCTATTAAAAAATAGTAATTAATTAATCCACATTAAAAATAACAAAAAATTTTTTTATTTGCTGAAGATTTATAAATTTAGACTAAACATTAGCTACTAATTTATTGATGTGTTATTTTTGTTAATTAAAAATTAAATATTTTAAATATGAAGAGTAAAGTAGATATAATTATATCCTTTGGGACAAGACCTGAAATAATAAAGTTAGCACCACTTATAAATTTGATTAAAGAAAAAAAAATTAATTTTAAATTAATTTATAGCAATCAACATTTTTCAAAAAATATGAGTAAAATTTTTTTTAATCAATTTGGCATTAACAACATTGACTATAATTTAAATTTGAAGAAAAAAGATAGAATTTCTTTTGAAAAAAAGTTTTTTGATTATGCGTATAATATTTTAAAAAAAGAAAAACCAAAAATTGTCATTGTACAAGGTGATACAAAAACATGTCTGATTTCTGCTTTGGCAGCAAACGCTTCAAGAGAATCTAATAAACAGATTAAAATTTTTCATATAGAAGCTGGTTTGAGAAGTTATGATTATTCAATGCCAGAAGAAATGAATAGGGTGACTGTTGATCACTTGTCTGATTATTTGTTTCCACCAACCATTATTCAAAAAAATATTTTAGTAAATGAAAATATTAAAAAGAAAATTTTTGTTGTTGGAAGTACTTTATCAGATAATTTAAAAAACAAAAACTTTAAAAAAATTGAGAAAAGTTTTATTTTATTAACTATACATAGATATGAAAATCTTATTTCAAAAACAAGATTTAAAAAGATTATAAATATAATTAATTACATTGCAAAAAAAAGAAAAATTAAAATTATTTTTCCAATTCACCCAAATACTAAAAATAAAATGTATGAATACAAAATTTCATTAAATAAAAGATATGTAAAACTAGTTGAACCTTTGGATTATGAAAAGTTTTTAATCTTAGTTAAAAATGCTAAAATTATTCTTTCAGATTCTGGTGGTATTCAAGAAGAAGCATGCATTCTTAAAACACCCCACATAACCCTAAGAGATAATACAGAAAGACCGGAGACAATAAACATCAAATCAAACTATTTATTAAAATTAAATCCAAAGTTAATAGATAAAAAAATAGACGAAATATTCAAGATGAAAAAAAAATGGAAAGATCCTTATGGTAACAATGTTAGCTTAAAAATATTAAAACAAATTAAAAAAGTGATTAAGTTTTGAAAATTTTAATTAGATTATTTATTGATAGTTTAGTTGTTCAAATTATAAAAGTAATTAGTTATAGGGTATATTTTTTTTCTAATTAATGATAACTAAGATTAAACTGTTTAATTTAAAAGGAATCAAATGAAAGCTGTATTATTAGCAGGTGGTTTAGGCACTAGATTATCTGAGGAAACACATCTTCGACCAAAGCCAATGATTGAAATTGGAGGAAAACCAATTTTATGGCATATTATGAAAATTTATTCACATCATGGTATTAATGATTTTATTATTTGCTGTGGTTACAAGGGTCACTTGATTAAAGAATATTTTAAAAATTATTATTTATATCAGTCTGATGTCACTTTTGATATGAACAACAACAGTATTAAGGTTCATCAAAATAAATCAGAATCGTGGAAAGTTACTTTAGTAAATACAGGAGAAAATACATCTACTGGTGGACGTATAAAGCGAATATATGATTTTGTTAAAGATGAGAAAGCTTTTTGTTTGACTTATGGTGATGGTGTAAGTGATGTAAATATAACTTCCTTAATAAAATTTCATGAAGAACACAATAAAAAAGCTACTTTGTTAGCAGTGAGACCTCCAGGCCGATATGGAGCTTTAAAATTTAAAAATATTGATGACAATACTGTAGATACTTTCATAGAAAAACCTGACGGTGATGGAACTTGGATAAATGGTGGCTTTTTTGTATTACATCCAGATGTAATTAATCATATCAAAGATGATCAAACAATTTGGGAAAAAGAACCTTTATCAAGTCTTGCAAAAGAAAATGATCTTGTGGCATATAAGTACAAAGGTTTTTGGCAATCAATGGACACCTTGAGAGACAAGATAAAGCTTGAAGAGTTATGGATAAACGATAAGGCTCCATGGAAAATTTGGAAGTAGACAGGTTTAGGTTTTGATAAATAATATAATTGTTAAAGAAGATTTAGAAGCTATACACAAAACTATACATTCTAAAGGTGATTGGAAAAATGCAACTTTGCTAATTACAGGATGTGCAGGTTTTTTGGGATTTTATTTCATGCAGTATTTTGCAAAATATGGATCTGAACTTGGTATAAAAAAAATTATTGGCTTAGATAACTTTATGCTAGGCAAACCATCCTGGTTAATGTCTCTTGTAAAAAATTATAAAAATTTAGTTGATTTAAAAACATTTGATATATCAGTAGATGATATATCTAAGATCAAAGGTGCTAAAACTGTTAGATACGTAATTCACGCTGCTTCTATAGCATCACCTTTATTCTACAGGAAATTTCCAATCAAAACTATAGAAGCTAATATTTGGGGTTTGAAAAATATTCTTGAATTTTACAAAAAATCTAAGGATCTAAAGGGAATGTTATTTTTTTCTTCAAGTGAAATTTATGGTGACCCTGATTTCCAATCAATACCAACTGATGAAGAGTATAGAGGAAATGTTTCGTGTCATGGACCCCGCGCCTGTTACGATGAGTCGAAGCGTTTTGGAGAAACTCTTTGTTGGGTTTATTCAAGAGAATATTCTATGCCCATAACTATAGTGAGACCATTTAATAATTATGGCCCAGGTTTGTTAATAAATGACAAAAGACTACCAGCAGATTTAGCTAATCATGTATTGAAAGATCAAAATTTGATAATTCACTCAAATGGAGAACCTTCTAGAACCTTCTGCTATATTTCTGATGCCATAACAGGCTATTTATTATGTTTGACTTATGGAAAATATGATTATTTTAATATTGGCAATGATAATCCAGAAATAAAAGTTTTTGAGTTTGCAAATATTTTTCAAAGTATAGGATCAAAATTATACAATTATAAAGGAGAGATTATCTTTAAAAAAAGTAATGATTCTGATTACTTAAAAGATAATCCTAATAGACGTTGTCCTAATATTTCAAAAGCAAAAAAAAAACTTGGATATTTTCCTTATGTGAGTGTTGAAATTGGTGTCGAGCGATATCTTAAATTTCTAAAAGAAACTATTAAGTTATGAAAATCTGTATAGTGGGAGCAGGATATGTTGGATTAGTTACTGGCGTATGTTTGGCATCAAGAGGTCATCAAGTAACTTGTGTTGATAAAAATTTATCAATTATAGAAAAAATTAATTTAGGAATTTCACCAATTTACGAAAAAGGTCTTTCAGAACTTTTAGTAAAAGTAATAAATTCTGGAAATTTTGAGGCTACTAATAATTTAATTAGCGCTCTAGAGAATAAATCAATTTGTATAATTGCTGTTGGGACACCTTCGATTAAAGGAATTATTGATCTAAGATATATTGAGTCAGTATCAGCTGAAATTGGAAAATATATATCAAATACTGATAGATTTATTTCAGTTATAGTCAAAAGTACTGTTTTACCAGGTACTACTAAAAAAACTGTGCTTAAAAAGCTTGAAGAAAGTTCGGGTAAATCACTTGGTGAATTTGGACTAGGAATGAATCCTGAGTTTTTAAGAGAAGGTGAGGCCATAAGTGATTTTTTATATCCTGACAGGATTGTATTGGGTGCAGATGATATAGAAACCCACAATCTTTTAAAGGAACTTTATGATTCATGGGATATTGACAAAATTTATACTAATACAAGAACAGCAGAATTTATAAAGTATATGAACAATGCATTACTTGCCACACAAATTTCTACAGTTAATGAAATTGCAAATGTTGCTTATAAAATGGGTGATGTAGATATTATGGAAGTTGTTAATGGCGTTAAATTAGATAGAAGATGGAATCCTTCCATAAATAATACAAGAATTAATCCAGGAATTTTAAACTATTTGAACCCGGGTTGTGGGTTTGGAGGATCATGTTTTTCAAAAGATTTACAAGCTTTTAGTAGTCATGGTCAAAACTTAGGATTAAAAATGAAAATTATGAATGCTGTTTTAGAAACTAACTATGAACAGCCTCATCAAGTTGTAAGAATCCTTGAAAATGAGATAGGAAGTATAGAGAATAAGAAAATTATGTTATTAGGTCTAGCTTTTAAACCAGATACAGATGATGTGAGAGACTCACCTGCCTTGAAAATTGCATTAGATATATTAAATAAAAACGCATCACTTTGTGCTCATGATCCCATAGCTATTGAAAATTTTAAAAATGCGATTGGACAGAAATCGAATAAAATAAAATTTGTTAATGATTGGACTGAGAGTATTAAGTTAATGGATATAATTATTATAGTGGCACCTTGGAAGGATTATTTTAAATTAGAAGAATGTAAAATTAAAGATAAAACTATTTTTGATGCTAGAAGAATGTTTGATCCAAAAAAAATTAACTGTTTGAGATATTTGTCAATTGGAAGAAAAGTTTAAATATTTAGGTTAGTTATTTTAAATATGAAGTATTATGTGGTTTTATTTTATCTAACAATATATCTTAAATTTTAAAAACTATTATGAATTGTAGACATTGCAAAGAAGTTTTAAATTATACTTTTTTAGATCTAGGTTTTGCTCCACCCTCAAATGCTTATTTACAAAAAGATGATCTTAATAAGCACGAAGTATATTTGCCTCTTAAAGTAAAAGTTTGTGAAAAATGTTGGTTAGTACAAACAGAGGATTACACTGAATCAGAAAACCTTTTCACACACGATTATGCTTATTTTTCAAGTACATCATCAAGCTTTCTTTTACATGCTGAAAATTATGTTAATAATATAATTAAGAAATTGAAACTTGATCAAAATAGCCTTGTAATTGAAGTAGCCTCAAATGATGGTTATCTTTTAAAAAATTTTGTTCGATCTAATATTCCATGCCTGGGTATTGAACCAACAGACACAGCTGAGACAGCAAAAAAAATGGGAATACCAATTATTAAGGAGTTCTTTAGCGAGAACTTAGGTAATAAAATTGCTAGAGAAAATAAAAAAGCTGATTTAATTATTGGTAATAATGTTTACGCTCATGTGCCTGATATAAATGATTTTACCAAAGGTTTAAAGGCAGCTTTAAAACACAATGGAACAATCACACTTGAGTTTCCACATTTGATGGTTTTAATTGATCAACAAATGTTTGATACAATTTATCATGAACATTTTTCTTATTTATCTCTTCATGCAGTAGTCAAAATTTTTGCTGAAGCTGGGCTTCGTGTATGGAATGTTGAAAAAATATCAACACATGGCGGAAGCCTCAGGGTTTATGGTTGTCATGTAGATGACTCACGTTCCACAAACCAATCAGTAGTTAAATTATTAACCGAAGAAGATGACAAAGGTCTAAGGGAATTAAAGACTTACTTAAATTTTCAAGTTTTGACCGATAAAATTAAAAATGATTTACTATCTTTTTTAATTGAGCAAAAACGACTCAAAAAAAAAGTCTTAGCTTATGGTGCTGCTGCAAAAGGAAGTACAATACTGAACTATGCTGGTATAAAATCTGATTTAATAAAATTTGTTGTTGATTCATCAGAAGCAAAACAAGATAAATTTATGCCTGGAAGTCATATTCCTATTTTGCATCCTGAGGAACTTATTAAAAATAACCCTGATTATGTTTTGGTATTTCCATGGAATCTTGCTGATGAAATTAAAGCAGAAAATTTATTATTGATAAAAAATGGAACAAAATTTTTTATAGCAATACCAAAACTAAAGATTATATAATATTATTCTATAATAGATAAAAATTTGAATTATTTTAATGGATAACGTAAAAATACTTATAACAGGTGGCAATGGCTTTATAGGTAGACCAATCTTAGATCTCCTTAAATCTAAAGATATTGAAGTTTGTGTAATAGGAAGACACAGACCAGAAAACTTTGAGGGATTTTTTTTAGAAGTTGACATTTTGAAAATCTCTCAAATTGAAATATTTAAAATATTAAATAAAATAAAGCCCACACATTTAATCCACCTTGCCTGGTATACTGAATATGGCAAATTCTGGAATGCTGAAGAAAATATTTCTTGGATATACAAGACAATAAGTTTGATTAAAAATTTTTGTGAAGTTGGGGGTAAGTGTGTAATTGCAACAGGATCTTGTGCTGAATACTCATGGGACACATCAGAAAAGCTTAGGGAAAATTCAAAATGTGAACCAAAAACTTTATATGGTGTCACAAAAAATGTGACAAGACAATTAGCTTCGCAGATATGTAATCAGGCTGGTGTTAGTTTGGCATGGTGTAGAATTTTTTTCCCATATGGCCCCGGTGATAATGATAAAAAATTTATACCTTTATTAAAAAATATCGTAAATAATTCAAAAGATCAATTTAAAATCAATCAACCAGGTTTAAGAGACTTTTTACATATTAATGATATTGCAGAAGCTATATTCACCATTTTAGATAAAAACTCAGATGGAATCATAAATATATGTAGTGGAATTCCTTATGATTTAAATAATTTGATGTTTAAAGTTTTAAAATACAAAAAACTAAATTTAAAAAACAATAACTTAGCCTTTTCTTATAATAAAAAAAATACGATAAATATAGTTGGTAATAATCAGATTCTTACAGAATTAGGCTGGAAAGCAAAAACAGATCTTTATTCTTATATATTAGAATAGTTTAACAAAGTAATAATTTTAATTAAATACAATAAATATGTAGAAATATTAGTGCATTAAGATGAGAAGATTTTTTTTAAAAACAGTATTAAATAACTTAAAATTAAAATTTAAAAGATCTATAGACATTTTTTTAATACTTGATGATATTAAAGCAAACATATAAAAGTTTTAACTGAACGGCATGATTAACATATTAACCTATAGATAAAATGATTTTATCTTTGAACTTTAGAAATTATGTAAATTTTTTACTATTAGTTGGAATTTTATCAATACCTTTGTCATTTTTATTATCAAGGGTAGTTTTTTTAGGTTTTTTTACCTTCAGCGTGTTATTTCTTGTTTTCATTGGTACTAAAAGAACAAATTTATTAAATTGGTCTTTTTTTACAATATCAATAATCTATTTATTTTTAACATCATTATTGCGACTAGATTATTACTTTTTTTCGGTTAGACTACTTGTAGTTATTTTAACTATCTTTATAGCATCTATTTATTGCAGAAACTTTAATACAGAAGATTTATTAAAATTAGCAAAAATAATAATTATATTAGGTTTTCTTTCAGCAATACTTGGTTTAAGTCAGTTTATATTTGGGTATTCAAAACTTGATTTAAGTTTGTTAGCTAAAACACTAGGGACTGAGAGTGGATCTTTGTTTGATGATTTTTTAAAATATGGGAGGTCTCGCTCATTAGGGATATTATTCGATCCTTTTGGTCATGCCATTTTTATGGGAATTACTTTACATTGTATAATTCTAGTCAATAAGATTAAAAATAGATTTTACATGAATTATTTGTTAATGATTATTGTATTTCTTTCTCTTCTAGCAACATTAAATAGAACAGGTATTTTGGCAACTTTAATTTCGATGTTAATCTACATAAATATAACAAGCTTCATAAATTTTTTTAGAGGTATTTCATGGATAATTAAATTATTTTATTTGGTTATTTTTATTTGGATAATATTATCAATTTTAAAATTATCAGAGTTTGAAAATGTAAATATTGGTATTACTTCTATTTTAAGAGCCTTTGGAGTTTATGATAATTCTGAAGTTGTTGGTGATTATTTCAGCCGAGGAAAATCCTTAGAAATAAGACTAGAATTAATGTCTAGAGTTGGAGGTATCTTTTTAGATTATCCTTTTGGTATCAAAGAACCACCAAAAGGCTTCTCAACTAACGATGTTGGTATTTTTTCACCAATATTGAAATACGGACTTATTGGTGGGACAGGTATCATTTTTATTTTATTAAGGCCCTTAATTGGTTTGTTAAAATTTTATTTTTTACGTAAAAGTTTAGATTCAAATAATGATATTGTAAGATTTATATATAGTATTTATATAATTGTTTTAGTAACTAATCTCCTAAGTTTTTCACTTGATGGAACTATTTTAATGTTGCCACTTTGGATAATTATATTTATGGGAGTTGCAATTACGAATAAAAATAAAAAATTTGATAAATTTTAAAATAATTATAAAAAAATGACTAAATTAAAAGTTGTTTATATAACGATAGAAGATATTTCTAGTGGACTATTTTTAACACAGGTTTTTGAACCTGTAAAAAAAATGGCAGAGATAGATACCAAAAGACAATTTAATTTAATTGTTTTGAATAGGCCATGGAAATATCTAGAGCATAGAAAAACACTAAAAGTTATTCGCAAATCTCTTTTATTGCAAAAAAATATTTCAATAAGATATATTCCTCTTTTACCACCACTAAGAAATGTGACAAGTTCAAAATTTCTTTCAAAAATTACAACATATATTATTAGTTTTTTATTTTTTTTATTTGTTGATAAAAAAAAATCACTATATCATTCAAGAAGTTATTGGCCTTGTGCCGCTGGATTGTTAACAAACCTAAATCCAATGATTTTTGAGCCAAGAAGTCTTTGGAACCTTGAAAATCTAGCCATGGGTCAAATTATTAGAGGAAGTAAGGCGGAAGTATATTGGAACACTTTAGAAAGAATATGTGTTAATAAATCAGAAAAAGTTATTTCAATAAATTCCCAAATGGCAAATTATTTTACCAAAAATTATAATTCATATAGAAAGAATGTAGTAATACCTATTAGTTATAGTAATAAAAATTTTTCATATAATTCAGTTAAAAGAAAAGAAATTAGAGAGAAATTACTTTTTAGTAACAAAAAAGTATTTGTTTATTCAGGTTCTTTGGGTATGACAAAAATTAACACAGTATCGATAATTCAAACTATACAAAGATTGAATAATACCTTTAAAAATTCACATTTTCTTTTCTTAACTCCTGAATATGAATCTAAATCTATTAAAAAAATAGTTGATAAAACTACTATAAGTAAAAAAAATTTTACCTCTATTCATCCAAGTTTTAATGAAATATCTTATTATTTATCAGCTGCAGATTATGGTTATCACTCACTTCCCATTCAGCCTGATAGTTTTACAAGAATGGGGACAAAGATTATTGAATATTTAGCGGTAGGTCTTCCAGTTATTGTTAATGAACATGTTGGTGCAGCAGCTCAGATTTTGAAAAATAAAAATCTTGGTTTTGTTATTGATGAAAAAACAAAAACTGGAACTATTATTAAAAATTTAAATTTATTATCAGACAGAAATAGAGTTGAAAGGATAAATTTTGCTAAAGAAAATTTTGAAATTTCCATAATAGCCAAAAATTATATTAAAATCTATAATGAGATAGATTCTACTCATATTAACGGCACATCGTAGTCTCATGAAGATAGCATATTTAGCAAATTCAGATAATTTATCTCATATCGCTGATAGAAGACGTTTTGCGCATTATGCAAAAAAAGAAGATGTAGTTTTTGAAAAATTTGATAGTTCAAAATGTTTTGATTTACTCATTGTATCAATTGCAGCAAATTTAAATGAAATTCTTTTATATAAAAAAAAATTTCCAAATATCAAAATTATATTTGATTATTGCGACGACTTACTTTCTGATTCTTTTTTTAAAAAGTTGTTACGACCTTTATATGAGGCTTTTAAATGGAAATCTTTAAAAAATTTTTGTAACTTTAATAATCTTGTAATAGAAATATTGTCAATCTCAAATATAATTATATGTGGCTCAATAGAGCAAAAGAAAAGTCTATTAAAATACAATCAATCTATAGTTGTTATTCCAGACTTTGTTGTTACTGAGGCTTTTTATAAAAAAGAAAATTTTAGATTAGTAAATCATCAAAAAGTAAGTATTTTATGGGAGGGTTTATCTGGAGGTTTGTATAAAATTGTAAAAAATCTATTCAAACTTTTTACAAATTTAGACAAAAATATTTCACTTAATATAGTTACAGATCCTTACACATATTTAATTGGAGATAGATATATAAAGATTAATACTGAAAAGTATTTAAAAAAAATGTCTAAAAAATATGGAGTAGAAGTTAAATTTTGGAGTTGGACTAAAGATAATCTTAACAAAGCAATTAAATGTTCTGACTTAGGAATAATTTTAATACCAAAAAATGACAAAACTATGCAAAATAAACCAGAAAATAAGTTGGTATTGTTATCATGTTTTAGGTTACCAGTTCTCGTATCAAGTACAGCTTCGTATAAAAGATATATTATTGATGCAGGTGGAAATGACTTACACTCCTTGTCAACAAATTTTAAAGAATCAAATATTAAAGATCTATGTTCAAAAGAAAGTGATAGAGCTTTTATCGGAAAACACTTATATAATTATGCTACAAAAGAATATTCTGAAGAAATAATTCTTAGTAAATGGCGAAAAATGCTAAGTAGTTTTTCTATTTAATGATTATAAATTTTTCATATGTATTAATGAATTAAAAATTCAATATTTGCTATTAACGATGCTACTATGGAATCTATATGGTCATAAATAAAGATTCAAAAATTTATAAAATATGTAAAAATTGTATAATGGATACAAGTGATCCATATATAGAATTTGATGAAAATGATATTTGTAATCACTGTAACAATTTTAAGAATAATATTGTGCCAAATTGGAATACTGGTGAAAAAGGAGCGATGGCTTTAGATAACATAGCAAAAGAAATTCAGGGCAATAATAAACAAAAGGATTTTGATTGCATTATAGGATTAAGTGGTGGTCTAGATAGCTCTTATACAGCCCATATTGTTGTTAATGAGTTGGGGCTAAAACCATTGTTATTTCATGTTGATGCAGGATGGAATACAGATCAAGCAGTAGGCAACATAGAAAAATTAGTTGATGGATTGGGTTTGGATTTATACACAGAGGTAATTAATTGGGATCAAATGAGAAGACTGCAAATAGCATTTCTACGCTCTGGTATTCCAGACCAAGATCTAGTTCAAGACGCAGCATTCTTTTCTGCCCTTTATAAATTTGCTAGGAAGCATAAAATAAAACATGTGTTTACAGGCTCTAATTTTTCAACTGAATGCTGTAGGGAGCCTGAAGAATGGGGAGGTTACCTGGGTATTGATAAAAGATTGTTTAATGACATCTGGAAAAAAAATGGTGAAGGAGAGCTTAAATCTTTTCCAATAATAGATATCTTGATATACAAAGTTTTGTATCAAAGACTTCTAGGTATGAAAATTCATCATCCACTAAATCATTTACCATATATAAAAAAAGATGCTGAAAATACTTTAAAAAATATTTATGGATGGCAGTCATTTAAACACAAACATCATGAGTCTAGGTTTACTAGATTTTATGAAGATTATTGGTTACCATTAAAGTTTGGATTTGAAAAACGTCGTGCTCACTTTTCTAGTTTAATTATGACAAATCAAATACAAAGAAAGGAAGCGCTTGATAGAATTTCAACTCCAGAAATGAGTAAAGAGTTTTTAGTCCAAGAGTTCGAATTTGTTGCACACAAGTTAGGTATAACTGTTAATGATTTAGAGACTATTTTTAATAGTCCTAATAAAACTTATAAAAATTATAAAAATAAAAGATGGCTTATAAGAATAGGAGCGCAAATATTGAAATACGTAGGCCCAGAAAAAAGATTTTTTAGATGATTAAAATTGTTGATTATGGGGTGGGAAATATCCAGGCTTTTATAAACTTATTTAAGCGAATTGGTATTTTGGTTGAAAGAGCCAAAAATAAGGAAGACATTAATAATGCCTCAAAATTAATTTTGCCTGGAGTTGGTCATTTTGATCATGCAATGAAAAAACTGAATAACTCTGGCATGCGAGATGCTTTAGAGGAATCGGTTTTAATTTCAAAAATTCCTATACTTGGAATTTGTGTTGGCATGCAAATATTAGCAAATGAATCTGAAGAAGGAATCTTGCCAGGTTTAGGCTGGATACCAGCAAAAGTTAGAGCATTTTCTAAAAATCTAAATAGCTCAAAATTATCACTACCACACATGGGTTGGAATACATTAAACATTAGCAAACCAACTTTATTATTTCCTAAAGAAAAAGTAGAATTAGCACAGTTCTATTTTTTACATTCATATTATTTTGATGCAAAAGAAAAAGAAAATATATTAGCAACTTCACACTATGGATTTGATTTTCATGCCGTTGTTTCACATAAGAATATTTATGGAGTGCAATTTCATCCAGAAAAAAGCCATAAATGGGGAGAGCAACTATTAAAAAATTTCTCAAAAATTTAAAATGTTACGTTCTAGAATTATACCCTGCCTATTAATTGACAATGGAGCCTTAATAAAGACTGAAGTTTTCGGTAATCCAAAATACGTAGGAGATCCAATTAATGCAGTAAAAATTTTCAATGAAAAGGAAGCAGATGAATTGATAGTTTTAGATATAAGTGCAACTAAAGACTCCTTAAGTCCCAATTTTAGTTTAATAGAAAAATTAGCAGCAGAGTGCCGTATGCCACTTTGTTATGGAGGTGGAGTTAACTCCGTAAAGCAAGTAAGTCAATTAATTGACATGGGAGTAGAAAAAGTTGCAGTAAGTGCGGCAGCTATAACACAACCAACTTTAATAAATGAAATGGTAACTGCAGTTGGAAGTCAGTCAGTAGTTGTTGTTTTAGATCTTTATAAAAAAAAAAGTTTACTTTCAAATAGATATCAGCTTTGTAGCCATAATAGCAAAAAAATTTATAAAGAAGACCCTTTTTCATTTTTTAAAAAATGCCAAGAAGCAGGAGCAGGTGAAATAATAATTAATTCAGTTAACAATGATGGATTAATGCAAGGCTATGATTTAAACTTAGCATCTAAAATAAAATCCATAACAAAAATTCCTATTACTTTTTTAGGTGGAGCAGGATCTCTTAAGGACATAGAAGAGTTGATTCAAAAATGTGGAATAGTGGGTGCTGCTGCAGGAAGTTTGTTTGTTTTTAAAGGAAAATATCGAGCTGTTTTAATCAATTATCCAACGTTTGAAGAAAAAATAGAAATTTGTTCTAAAGGGATGAAAGTGTATAATAATATTATTGAAAGTTTAAAATAATCTAAAAGTTATATCTTGTGTTTAAAAATAAAATAATTCTTATTACTGGTGGAACAGGTTCTTTTGGTAACAGTATGCTTGATCGATTTTTAAATGATGGGGTTAGGGAAATTCGTATTTTTAGTCGAGATGAAAAAAAACAAGATGACTTACGAAAAAAGTATAATAATTCAAAGTTAAAATTTTATATTGGTGATGTTCGAGATTATCAATCTGTTATAAATTGTGTGCGTGGTTGCCATTTTATATTTCATGCAGCTGCATTAAAACAAGTTCCTTCATGTGAATTCCATCCTATGGAGGCTGTAAAAACTAATATCTTAGGAACTGAAAATGTATTAGAAGCAGCTATAAATTGTGCCGTAAAAAGAGTTGTTGTTTTGAGCACTGATAAAGCTGTTTATCCTATTAATGCTATGGGAATCAGTAAAGCAATGATGGAAAAAGTTGCTATTCAAAAATCACGTATTACTGAAAAAACTGTAATTAATATTACTCGGTATGGAAATGTAATGGCCTCACGAGGATCAGTCATTCCTTTGTTTGTTAATCAAATATTAGATAAAAAACCTATCACAATTACAGATCCTGACATGACGAGGTTTATGATGTCATTAGAGGATGCTGTAGATTTAGTTTTATATGCTTTTAAACATGGAAAAGCTGGACAAATTTTTGTGCAAAAATCTCCTGCCACTGATCTTAAAACTTTAGTTCAAGCATTAAAAGAATTATTAGACAAATCTCATCATCCAATTAATATAATCGGTACTCGTCATGGTGAAAAATTATTTGAGTCGTTATTAAGTCGAGAAGAAATGGTAAGATCAAAAGAAACAAAAAAATATTACTGTATTTTACCAGATATTAGAGATCTAAATTATAAAAAGTTCATAGATAAAGGTGAAAAAAAAATTTCAAAATCCTTAGAGTATAATTCACACAATACTTATCATCTAAATACAAAAAAAATGATAAACCTCTTAATGAAGCAAGGTTTTGTTAGAGCAATTATGAAAGAAAATAATAAAAAATTTGAAGCTTAATGTATGAAAGTTTTAATAACAGGAAGCAATGGTTTTATAGCAAAAAATTTAAAACTTTTTTTAAAAGAAAAACCAAATATTGAAATTTTTACTTTTTCTAAAGAGAATAATATTTCAGAGTTAAGCAATATTGTAGATGCGATTGATTTTATTTTTCATTTAGCGGGTGTTAATCGCACAGGAAATAAAGAAGAATTTACTAAAGGTAATGAAAAATTAACTCAAGAACTTTGTGAGGCAATAAAAAAAACTAATCGAAAAATTCCAGTAATTTTTTCTTCATCTATTCAATCTAAACTAGATAACCCTTATGGTATAAGTAAAAACAATACAGAAAATATACTTTTAAATTTCAGTGAAGATTTTAAAATTCCCATTCATATATTTCGATTACCCAATGTTTTTGGTAAATGGTCAAAACCAAATTATAATTCAGTTGTTTCTACTTTTTGTTATAACATTGTTCGTGATATTCCAGTTAATATCAATAATTCAAAAACTATTTTAAATCTAGTACATATTGATGATGTTATAAAAGAATTTATTAATATAATGGATAATCTAGAAAAAAGAATTGAGACTAAAAAATTTAAATCTATTACTCCATTATATCAAATAACTGTTGGTGATCTTGCAAAGCAACTTTATGCATTTAAAGAAATGCGTAATTCAAATATATTAGAACGTGTTGGAAAAGGCTTGGTTAGAGCTTTATACTCAACTTACGTAAGTTACTTTCCTGAGCAACAGTTTTCTCATCCAATTAAAACTTATAATGATTCAAGAGGAATTTTTATGGAAATGTTAAAGACTCCAGATTGTGGACAATTTTCATGTTTTACTGTTTTGCCCAATATAACTCGTGGAAATCATTATCATCATAGTAAAACTGAAAAATTTTTAGTAATCAAAGGAAATGCTTGTTTTAAATTTCTTCAATTAGATACTTCAAAAATATATGAATTAAATGTAAATAGTGATAAACCAGAAATAGTTGAAAGTATTCCAGGTTGGGCACATAGCATTACAAATATTGGAAAAGAAGAAATGACGGTGATGCTTTGGTCGAATGAAATTTTTGATCACTCAAACCCTGATACTTTTGCAAGTAAAATATGAAAAAAAAAATTAAAATTGTAACTGTAGTTGGAACTAGACCTGAGATTATAAGATTATCAAGAGTTTTTTCAATTTTGGATAAATATTGTGAGCATATTTTAATTCATACAGGACAAAATTATGACTACGAACTTAATCAAATATTTTTTGAAGATCTAAAGATTAAAAAACCAAATTTTTTTTTAGATAGTACTAAAAATAGTAAAAGTGCTGCAAATACAATTGGCAATCTTATTACTGCAGTTGACAAAATTTTAGATAAAGTCAAGCCAGATGCCTTATTAGTTTTGGGAGATACCAATAGTTGTTTATCCGTAATACCTGCAAAAAAAAGAAAAATACCCATATTTCACATGGAAGCAGGTAATCGTTGCTTTGATCAACGTGTACCAGAAGAGATTAATCGTAGAATAGTCGATCATGTTGCTGATATTAATTTATCATATAGCTCCATTTCACGAGAATACCTTTTAAAGGAAGGGTTGCCATCAGATCAAATTATTAAAACTGGAAGCCCTATGTTCGAAGTTTTAAATTATTATTCACCACAAATTAAAAAATCAAAGATTCTCTCTAAATTAAGATTAATAAAGCAAAAATACTTTGTTGTTAGTGCGCATCGAGAAGAAAATATAGAATCAAATATAAATTTTAAAAAAATTACTAATATGATTAATATATTAGCTGAAGATTATAATATGCCAGTTATTGTTTCAACACACCCACGTACTCAAAAACGTTTAAATCTTCAAAAAAAAAAATTTCATTCAAAAATAAATTTTGTTAGGCCATTGGGTTTTTATGATTATATTCACTTACAAATGCACTCTAAAGCTGTGTTATCAGATAGTGGAACTATTACAGAAGAAGCTTCAATTTTAAACTTTCCAGCATTAAATATTCGTGAAGCTCATGAACGCCCTGAGGGCATGGAAGAAACATCAGTTATGATGGTAGGATTAGAAATTGATCGAATACTTCAAGGTCTAACAATATTAGGAAAACAACCTCGTGCTAATAATAGAATGTTATCTTTAGTGGAAGATTATAATGTGCCAAATGTAAGTGAAAAAATCTTACGAATTATTCATAGTTATGTAGATTATGTAAATCGTGTAGTTTGGAAAAAGTAGTGTTTAAACGTTATGATTTAGTAATTATAAATAGAAGTTTTTGGCCCATTTATCCAGTATTAGGTGAGGGGTTGTTACGTTTAGCAGAAAGTCTTGCATCTTCTAAAAAAGTAGCCGTGATTATGCAAGATCATGAAAATATTAAAAAACACTTAAAAAAATCTAAAAGAGGTCTTGGAGTGAAGTTTTTTCCTTCTTGGGCGTTTACTAGTTCCTCAAGTAGTTTGGTTAAAAGAATTTTAGATACTTTTTTTTTTATGCTTTGGGTTCTTGTATGTTTAATAATAACTAGACCTAAAAATATTTATGTTTCTACAGATCCACCAGTGCTTGTTCCTTTTATTGTTGCAATTTTTTCAAAGATTATAAAGACAAAGTATATTTATCATTTACAAGACATTCACCCAGAAGCAACAAATGTTGTTTCAAAGATAAATTCCTATTTATTTAAATTTTTAAAAAAAATTGATAATTTTACATTACGAAATGCAAGTTCATTAATTGTGTTAAATGATGAAATGAAAATGGAAATTATTAATCGTTCAAATACAAAAAAAGAAATATTAATCATTGAAAATCCCTCTATTCCATTAAATATTAAAGCAACATTTGAAAAAAAAAAAGGATTTTCATTTACTGGAAATTTAGGTCGAGTTCAAAGAGTTCCTTTATTAATTGATTCTATAAATAAATATGAACAAATGGGTGGCTTATTAAAATTTATATTTGTGGGGGGTGGCACATTTTCAGATCAAATTAATAAATTATCTAAAGATAATTCTTTGGTTGATTATTATGGATTAGTTTCATCTGATCAAGCAGGAATTATTTCAACTACATATGAGTGGGCTTTATTGCCTATCGAAGACCCGATAACACGATATGCCTTTCCAAGTAAAATTTCCTCTTATGTGTGCTCTGGTGCGAAAATTTTAGCAATTTGTAGTAAAAATACGAGTGTAGCAAAATGGGTTCAGTTTAATAAGGTTGGCATTGTGATTAATCCTTCTGTAAATGAGATAGTTGATATTTTTTTTAAAATAGAAAATAATGATATTGACAATACTTTTATAGACTTGAATCGAAAAGAATTAAAAAAAAGGTTTCATATGGATAGATTTGTTGAAAATATTAAATCTAAAATATTATAGTTGATTAAATGTCTAAACTTTTAATAACAGGAGGTACAGGATTTATAGGAAAAGCCTTGTGTGAAAATTTAAGATCTAACAATTATTTAGTTCATGCTTCTACA
>ENA-OSJC01000880-OSJC01000880.1-marine-metagenome-genome-assembly--contig:-NODE-880-length-27126-cov-10.405967_pt1 | contig 27126 bp, 43 predicted proteins | sample MGYA00237885_ERZ534234 | MGnify/ENA primary metagenome ERZ534234 (study PRJEB26413, sample SAMN06343907) | marine metagenome | isolation source: coastal waters | place: Atlantic Ocean: West Antarctic... | reverse complement strand
TACACTAGGATTGTGTATAGCAACCGCAATCCATTTATTTAAGTATGCTTTAGAGTAATAATCTCCAGAGTCATGAACTCTTACATAGTCAGGCTTCTTACGTCTGATCTCATCATTAACAGCATCAACAAACTTATCAGTCTTGCTTAGCTGGTAACGAGCTTCAAATGCTGGTTGTACATTAGACCAGATGTATGCGCCCTTCTTAGCATAACAGAACTTAACACAAGCATCAGCCATAGGACAGGTTAGTTTGCCACTTGCAGACTTGTATGCTGGTATACCGAAGTTCATCAGCTTAACATTAAAATGTTTAGATGTCTTTTTAATTTTAGAGTTTTGTGTTAGTAGATTCATTAGTCTATTGTTTTAAATACTAATTCAATTGATTCTTCAATTAATCTTTGTATCTCATCAGTGTTGTTAAAGCTCATGCTTTCTACATGAACTCGGCCATCATAATCAATACCAAAATCCATGTCATAGCTATCAGAATCTTCAAAATCAAACTCGCTTAGTTTATCCGCTATAGTATCAATAAGTGTATTATAATGTTCCGCAGATAAAGTAGGTTTATTTACTTCTTTAAGATCTCGTTTAGCTTGAGCTAATTCAGTTGCTAACGATTTTTGATCAGTGTCATACTTTTCTGCTTGTAATGTAAGCGCAGTTATTCTTAATTGTAATTCTTCAGTTGTAGTCATAATTTATATATTTAGTTTATTATTCGTTTATATTATCTTTAAGTGATCGTGTTTAGTCTGCAAGTTTAAAATCAAACTTCATTCGCAGGTGTTTACTTACAAATCCACCAACGGAATCGGTTGTTTGTAATCCACGCCATACGTGTATTGGTACTTTAAAGTATTTATAGCATGCACCACGATTAAACATTACCATTAATTCTTCTTCTCGGTGTTTATACTGTGCATAGATCACCGCTTCTGATTCTACAATCAGGATTTCTTTAGTTACTTTACTCATAGTTTTTAGTATTTATATTCAATATTACTTATTTCTCTTACTATTATCTCATCAGAATGATCGCAATACATTATTGCCCATTGTCTCGCTTCATCTAAAGTTTTCTTTAGTATGAATGTAACTTCATCTGCATTGTAGATCATAAATTTACTCATAGGGTTAATTGATTTAGTATGTATTCATATACTCTTACGTCTGTTTTATATCCTTCAAATATTAATACTTGTTCATTTCTAGTTACTCCGCTATATAATCCGTTGTGTAGATCTCGTTTAGCATCTTCAACTGCAAATTCGGAGTTTATTAAAGCAGCGTAAATTTTGTCAACAGCACGTGTTTTTACTTGGTGTTCATCAAATTGTAAATTCATAGGTTTAGTTTTATTTTAAGTGGCTGGTTTCTTCTTAAGACATTTAATGTACACTCATCCCAGTGTAACACCACTGTGTTAGTTAATTGCGTATAGCATACGCTGCCGCACGGGCACAATCATTTAATAGATTAATAAGTTTTTTCATCTTTAAAGTATTGAGTTAGTAATTCGTTTAGAGAGTTGGTTGCGTCAGGCCCAAGTACTTTTTTAAATTCATCAGAATAGAAGTTTGTAAAGTGAGCAAGTTCATAGAGGGTTGTGTAGTGATCATTAGGTATAGTCATATTATTATTATTTAGATTCAATTATATTATCGATTGGTGATCGTGTTTAGTCTGCAAGTTTCATAATTTGTATATCCATTATATTTTTTAGTTTCCATAATTTATTTAGTTTAATAGTTCATTTAGTAAATCTTTACCTTGATCAGTACACTCCCCACATTCTCCACCAATATGGAATTCATATTCTCTATCAAGATCTAATACTTGATATTCTTTCCAATCATACACCGTAAATTGCAGATCATCTCCATATTGAAAGTCAAAATCAAAATTAGTTTTGTCATTACCATAGTTTTGAGATTCGTACGGTATATTATATTTATCCGCTAAGTCAATTAAACTTTGAGGTGTTGTAGTTATTCTAGTTCCGTGAAAACTACTGCTTTTCCAGTTAGTTATCTCTTTTAATTTATTTTTTCCCATTATATTATTATTTTAAATTCATATATATTATCTATAGGTGATCGTGTTTAGTCTGCAACTTATTCTTTTAAGTAAGTTAAGCCTTTGTAGTTGAACCACTGATATGTACCCTCACTCTCTTTAACATCGTCATAGATATATCCGAAGGAGTTAGGTAGTTCACCAACTTTATAAGCTCGGTACTTTATGCCATTCATTAAAATGTTTTGGTTTACTCGGTTTGTTTTAATTGTATTCATTATTTCATGTTGGTTAGTAGTGTGCTTACACCGTTAATATTAGTTAATCGTTTAGTAATTTCAGTTGTAGTTAACCGCATTACTTCATCGAGAGCGATCATAAATTGATCTTCGTCGTATTCATCATCAACATTAAAGTCATGCCAGTCGAGTTGAGTTGCTACGGTTTCATAGATGTAATCTATAGTGTGATCAGCGAGATCAACGGCTAAGTCTAGTTTATCTTGTTCAGTCATAGTTATTAATTAAAATCCATATATACACACATTATTTTATTTCTTTGTTCTCTAGTGAGATCATAGTAGTTTGTACCTGGGTACAGTCGGTTTGCGATAGTAAACATTTGTGTTATACTCATTATTTCTTTAATTTATTTAGGAACATAGGTTCAGCTAGTGCTTTTATTTTCTTTATATAGATTTTTAAGTCTGCTTCACCATATAGATCGGTATACATTTTTTCAAACCCGGCATGTGAAGTGCGTTTATCGTTAACATACCACTCAATTTCGATTTCATGTATGTCTGGTGAATCCCATGTATCTTCATGTATAGCATATATATTAACTTCAGCTCCGAAGAATCCGTCAGTAATTTTATAGGTTTGTATTATATTAATTGTTTCAAAGTAACTTTGGTCGGTAATTTTCATGATGCTCATATTATAGTTGGTTTTGTAAGTTATCTAAAGCTAGTTGGTAGCCATAGTTTTTCGCTAATTGCATTAGTAATATATCCATAGATCCGTTGTTTGCTTTAGCAAAAGATTCTAGGTACTCTTCGGTTGGTGTGGCAACAATACCACGGTCTAACATTTTTTGTTCAGTGTTTAGCCACTGTTGTATCTTTATTTCAGTTGTAGTCATAGTTTATTTATCATTTAGTTTATAGTAATTAATTCGATCTTGTACATCGGCTCTAGTGATTTCACCTGACATTTGTTGTAACACAAACTTCGTCATGTCGATGTGTTTATTATTATTTAATTTTAGTAAGTACTTCATAGTATGTTATTTTTATATTCAATTATATTATCGTATAGAGTACGTATTTAATCTGCAACTTCATAATAGTTAATATCCGAATGATGCTCTAATTTCGCCAGCGGAAACATAGGTCCACATTACTTTATTTATAAAGGTAATAGTGTCTACCGACGCTAACTCAATCGGAAAGGTGTATAACATTTCTCTATAAAATTCCATCAAACCTACGTCACTGAAACTAAACCCGTTTGCAAAGTCATCATAGTCATCACCTTGACAGAAGTTTAACCCGATTATCTTCATTTGTTCATTGTACTCGATGTATATCCACCGATCATTCTCGTTATTCCAGATGTGCTCAATTTTAATTGTTTTCATAGTTAATTTATTTATAGTTAATTACTTGTTCTACTAGACTTTCTATTGCACCCATTCGGTTTATAACTTCAACATCATAATCTTTATTTATAAAGTTACTCATTTCCATGTATAATTCACTAACTTCTTTAACTTCAAGAGATCTTGAGTGAAAATATTCTAGAGTTTCTTCATTAAAATGGTAATTAATTATTTTCATATTTATTATATTTATTTATCAATTATATTATCTTTTATAGTACGTATTCTATCTGCAACTATATGACAAGGTGTCACCATTAGTTTTACCTATATCACTATAAGTAAATGTTATTAAAATAATCCTTCAAAACCCGTAGTTTACTCCAAAAACGTGTAATTATATATATATTTTATAATACTAGTTCTTTAAGTGTACTTTAATTACTCTGATTAAATATACACTGTAGTCTTATAGTTAGTCTATGACTACACTACTCTAGTATTACTTAACTAATCTTTAGTTAATTACCTTACACTAATGGGATCTACTTGATTTACTACATCGATCTTATTCTCTTCACACATTGTTATTAATTTATTATTAGTATTATTTGTTATTCCCTTATATTATCATTAGGTGAGCGTGTTTTGTCTGTAAATTTGCAAGACTCGATCGACCGGTTTTACCGCATTTACTCTAAATGCTATACGCGGTGCTATACACGTTTTACCGTGTACATTTAGTTTAAACTACCTAGTTATATTTTATCCAGGTATTTCAATAGTATCTTCTTATCTTTACCCATTCGTATTGCAACTCGTAGTCTGCCTATCCAGTATCGTTGAGGTCTAATCATTTTATTTGTTTTTAGTTATTATTAGTTGGCCGAAGCCTAAGCCTACTTTTCAGTAGACTCAGTTATTTCAGCTAAGTGTCTTACATTGCTTGGTAGATTTGTACTTTGTGACCAGTACTTTCTTTTGATCCAGCAAGCTTGGAGTTTTAATTTTGGTAACATTTCAGTTAGTATAGTGTCATGACAGTATGTCACTACTTGATTTTTATTATTTGTGAATGTTATTTGTTGGTTTCGACCCATCCAGCTATCTCGGACAACAAAGTTCTTTCTTGTTATTGGAGGCCAAACTTTAGCTTTTTCTTCGTTTGACATTGTTTTGTAAGCATTTTGCATAATTTCATTTGTAGTCATAATTTTTAGTTTTAATTTAATTTATAGTTATTTATTTGATTCCCTTATATTATCTATTTATAGTCGTAGTTTGTCTGTAAATTCTTTATTATATTAATTTATATTTTAAGTATTGTCCATCTAGTATTTTTGTAATATCTTCTAGATCTTTTTTATTTATTAATATATAATTTTTAAAGATAGTTATTTTAAAGTGTTTGTTTAAAATAAGTTGAATTGTTTTAAAGTTTTGATTAAATTTTAATTTTAGCATTTGATATTTTATTTTAGTTATTATTATTAATTTCTTTATTCCCTTATATTATCTAAAATACTACGTAGTTTGTCTGTAAATTTGTAATGACAAAGTGACATGACATATAGTCATATGCTATACGCGGTGCTATACACACCGCTGGGGTGTGCTCCGCTACCCGATCAACAGGTCGTTGAACTTACGGATGAAGTCCTCGTGCTCAGACTTCGCGCGCTCAAGACTTTCTTCCTGTCTCAAGGTTCTGATCTGCCACTCTGGGTTGGTGTGTTCTGGGTATCTCTCTTCAAATGTTTTCATAATTATATTGTATTTTATATTCCCTTATATAATCGGTATGACCACGTATTCTGTCTGCAAACTTCTCTTGAGAAGAGTCAAGGTGACGGGTGAGGTTCTCGATCGGACGGGTGAGGTTAACGGCCGGGCAGGACATAGCTCTGAGGTTCACGGTAAAGACAAAAGGCTAAAGCCTAAGCCATGGGCATAAACGAAAGGGAAAAGGCAAACCCAAAAACGTAAAACCCAAAATCGAACGGGGGGTGGGGGAAAAAGAAATCATTTCCGTACGTAATTTGTTAATAGGATATAGTATATAGCCCTATACCTATATATATACAACAAAAAATTTTCACATCACCTGTAGCTTTTGTAAAAAACGTGTAATTATATACTACTATGTAATAGAACGCAATTTAAATGGCAAGAAAACAGAAATTAAGTCCTAAAGCAGCTAAAGCTAAGGCTGTAAGAGACAAAGCTTGCGCTATGACACCTGACAGGAAGGCTAAAAAGGCGCATTCGCAGCGTGTAAGGCGTGCTGCTATAAAGAAAGGTAAGAAAGTTAAGGGTTTGGACTGGGATCACAAGGATGGAAGGTTTGAGACTATAGCTCGTAACCGTGCAAATGACGGTAAGGGAACAAAAAGAGAGGGTAAAAAGAAATATAAGGTACCAACTCGCAAAGCGTAACAATAAACAAAACAAATATAAGCTATGTCAAATATAATAACATATCCAGGGATATCCGTAGTTGCTGGGCAGGATTTAATGATAATTTCGGATACTAGTATTAAGGGTAACCCTACTAAAACTGTAAGCGTAGACGCTTTGGGATCATATATAGGTGCGACCGGTGGAGGAGCTGGTGTTGCAACTGTAAATGGTGTTTCGGGTGCGGTTACTTTAGTTGCGGGTACTGGTGTTGATTTAGTTGTAGCTGGTCAAAATATAACTATTAATTCAGCTTCTTCTGGGGGTACTGTTACTTCGGTGGCGGCTACTTTTGGAGGTAATGCTTTCGCATTAACTGGTTCACCTATAACTGGGGCAGGTACGTTAGCTATAACACCAGGGGGTAGTGTAACTCAGTATATTAATGGAGCAGGTAATTTAATTAATTTAACTACTTTGCCGGTAAACTTAGCTCCTTTAGCAGTGTCGAGAACATCGGGAGCGGCAACTTGGAATCCCACTACTAAGGTATTAGACATACCTAATTATTCTGGAGAAATAACTTCTGTTACTGCCAATGGTTCAGATGGAGATGCAACGTTAGACTCCGGAACAAAGATTTTAAATATACCTAATTACAACTCTGCATACAAAGAATTGTTTTTTCAAATAACTAATACAGGCGGAACATATTCTTCTTCAATACATAGAAACACTACTGGCGCTACTTTTACATTTGCTAGGACTGGTACTGGTAGTTATGAAATGCAAGCTAGTTCCAATATATTCGGTGCCGCCGCTATAACTTTCTTTTCAGTAATGAATGCAAACAGAGTTGCACCTGCTTCAGGTACCGGTGTATTACCTCAACCTACGGTAGCTAGGTTAAAAACAAATAGTTTGTTTGTTGTTGAAGTATTTAGTAACAATACCGGAACTGTTGCAGGGGGAGCTGCGGATATTCCAGGTTCTGGAGGATACAGTATTAATGTAGAGGTTAAAATAATAGCTGTGCCTGCCTAAAATAAATATAATTTATGTCTAGAATAATATCTTACCCGTATGACAATGATATAAAAGACGCAGATGCGTGGATTGGATCAGAAGCGTCAACTACGAGGACAAAGCAGTATACTGCTCAAGCGGTAGCTAACTACCTTAATATAAACGGTAAGATTTCTATAGGAGGTCAAATGACCTACCAATACGTGCAAAACCCTTTGCAGGAAGCAGGTACTTTTTCGATAACCAGTGGTGGCCTAGATAATGTACCGTTTGCTAATATTACTGCATTGACATTAAGTATTACGGATAAGGTCGGTCAGAACGTGGTTGCTTTTTTAGATTACTTAGTAGGTTCAGATATACTTATAAGTAAGCAAAATGAAGTATCTTCATTTGGACACTATGGAGTAGTGTCTTACGTGGTAAGTCCTATCAATCCAGCGTTTTATAACTTGGTGGTGGATCTTAAGGGTAGTAACGGTTCTATGAACTTCTTAGATATTTACGAGGCAATTAATTTTACATTGGCATCGGAGATAGTTGGGTCATATACTTTCAATGTAGATAGTGACAATGGTACTACTACTCCTATACAGAATAATGATACTATTAACTTTGGTAGTAGCAATATAACTGTATCTAATGTAGGTTCTGCTATAAGCTTTAACTTACCTGTAACTGGTGTTACAGCCGGGGCTTATACTACAGCTAATATAACGGTTGATGCTTTTGGTAGAGTAACTGAAGCGGCTAGTGGTACTTCAGGCCCTGGAGGTACGGGTACAACTAACTTTGTTACTAAGTGGACTAATGGAACTACTTTAGGAGATTCTATTATATTTGATAACGGCACTAATGTTGGAATTGGAACAACTAACCCCAGTTCTATTTTACACTTAAAAAGCAACACATCAACCTTAACTTTAGAAAGTTCTGATACCACTTTAGACCCGGATCAAGTCTGGGCGTCTTTAGATTTTAAACAAAATGACGGAAGTCAAACGCCTACTGGATCTGTAGCTAATATCTCTGCAGTTTCTAAAGCTGGAAATACTAATTTTGGAAATTTACTTTTTCAAACAAAATCAAGACCAGCTGACGCTTACAATGACACTTTGTTCTTATCTAGTTCAGGCAACGCTGGAATAGGCACTACTAGTCCTAGTGAAAAATTAGAAGTTATTGGAACCATTAAAGCTAATTCAGTTAAAGTTGTAGCAAGCACAACAACAACAGAATTAACTACTGAACAATATGTACCAATAAAAGTTGTTAATACTGGAGGCTATGCTCACGCGAGAATAAATGGAATTGAAGTTGGAGGAAATACGTCTTCATCAAATGAAGGGTATATAAAAACACAAGATAATTCAAGAAAATTATTTTTAGACACAAATGGATGGAGGTTCTCTCAGTCAAACACAGAGTTTATGAGATTAACTTCTGATGGTAAACTTGGTATCGGGACGACTAATCCTAATTCAAAGCTACACATAGAGAGTTCAATATCTAATGGTTCTGTGTTTAGAATTACAACAAGTACCTCCGGGGCGTTGCAACCTGTTTTTAATGCAGATATCATAGCTAATGGAGACACAGTTTTCGACTTAGGTAACTATAAGGATGCTACCAAAAAAATACAAATAAAATCAGCTAACACTTCTTACATACAGCAAGTTGATGGATCAGGTGGTTTTGATATAAAAGGTTATTTAAAAACTTCACTGCAGACAGTAAACGGAGGAGGTGTGTTACAGCTTCATAGATACGGAGCTTTATCATTAAACGATGATGCGTCATACGCTCACACCCCATCTTCTGCTTTATATATAAATACCCTTTATAATACGTCCACTGACTATTTGATGGTATTAGCTGATGAAGGTAATGATAAACTAGTTGTTGATTTAAACGGAAATGTTGGAATCGGAACTACTAGTCCAACAGCTAAACTACACTTATCTGACAGTGCTTCAGGAGGCAATCCTTCTTTTATAATTCAAGATAACGCTAGATCCGGTGCTGCTGCTTTAAATTATATATCATTAAAAGATTCTTTAAATGCTACTCAAGCTAAAATTGGTTATTTATCCAGCTTAAACACAGAGTTAACTTTTCAAAACTTAGTTGGGAATACAGATTTGGTCTCTAGTAGTCAACTTAAAGTTGCAGCAGGAACAAATATAATATTTAGTAATTCTGGAACTGAAAGGATGCGTATTATTGCTAACGGCAAAGTTGGAATCGGAACTACTAGTCCACTAAATACATTACAAGTCGTGGGCGGTTCTATAGGTATTGATTCCGAATTTGCAATTAGGGACAACAGAAATAATACATTAATAAGACAGTCTCCAAATACAAGTGCCTCAAATAGAACACTTACAATAGGTAACGCTACTTACAACAATATTATAATGCCTAATGGCAACGTAGGAATAGGAACTACAGCACCTCAAGCTAAATTGGATGTTAATGGTCCAATTAAAGTAGGTACTGCTCAAACCCTTGCGGCTTCTTCATCTACGGTAGGAGCAATTAGATATAGAGCGGGAAGCAATAATAGTTATATGGAAATGGTAATGCAAACTGGAGTGAGTGGCTTTACTCCAACATTTGCTTGGGTAATTATAAAAGAAAATACTTGGTAATAATAAATAAATAAATATGATAACTTACGAATGGAATTGTAAAACAGTAGACGTTTATCCTATGGAAGGAGAAAACGCGGATGTAGTGTATAATGTGCATTGGATTGTATCGGGAATATCTGATCAGTTAGATCCACAAGGAAATCCTTACTCTGCAACTAATATTGGAACGCAAATTTTAAATACTAGCGACATAACAGACTTTATACCTTTTGAAGACTTAACCAATGAGCAAGCTGTTACTTGGACTAAGTCAGCAATGGGTGAAGAGCAAGTTGCTGCTATTGAAACAAATATTGCAAACAGTATAGAGTTAGAAATAAACCCGACTTCAATAACATTGGTAATAGGTGAGCCTATACCGCCAGAAGACGGAGAATAAATTGTATAAATACGTAGCTTTTTAAAATTACATGTGATTATATAATAAAATCTAATCAAATGAATCAAATAGTAAAAGAATTTAGCTTCGGAAGCGAGGGTAAAGATAAAGTATTTAAAGGTATTGAAAAATTAACAAAAGCCGTAGCTTCCACTTTAGGAGCTGGCGGTGATTGTGTTATATTTGAAGATGCGCAGGGAATACCGGTTATAACAAAAGACGGTGTTACTGTGGCGGAATTATCAGTGCTATTAGATCCTGTAGAAAACATGGGAGCTTCATTGGTTAAGCAAGCAGCAAGGAGAACAGTTGAAGAAGCAGGTGACGGAACAACAACGGCTACGGTATTAGCTTATGCAATACTAAAAGAGTTTAATGATTCCGAAATGAAGTTTACAAATCGCGAAATAAGAGAAGCTATAAATAACGTAACTGAAAAAACTTTAAACTACTTAGATAAATGCAGTAAACCAGTTGTTGGTAAAATGATTGACGAAGTTGCAACTATATCTACAAATAGTGATTTAGAATTAGGTGAGTTAATTGCAGACGCTTATAGAGCTGTAGATTTAACCGGGGTTGTTATGATGGAAACATCACAGGATGGCGAAACAAACATAGAGATTGTTGAAGGAGTTCAGTATGAAAAAGGTTTTACTAACAATCACTTTGTAACTAACACGGCTAACAATACAGCTGAGTTAATTAATCCTAAGATATTGCTTGTAGATTCAGCGGTTGATAGTATCAGACAGATACAGACAATACTGGAGCACGTAATAAAAAATAACATACCTTTATTAATTGTAGGTGATGTAGAGGCAAAAGTAGCTGCAGCATTAGCAATGAATAAAAACAAAGGGTCTATAAAGATAAATATAGTTCCAGCACCCACACATGGTGTAAATAGAAAAGAAATATTTGATGATTTGGCTTTATTAACAGGAGCTACGGTTATAAGTGAAAACTTAGGTGATGATTTAGATTTAATCGATCTATCTTGTTTAGGTACTTGTATAAAAGCTATATCAACGTTTAGAGATACCGTTTTTCAAATAGATGAAGAACAATCAGAAGAAATACAAGATATAATAACAACTATAAAAGGTGAGTTGCTTTGTGAATCAAATAGCGGCAAAGTAATTAAACTTGAAAAAAGACTAGCAATGTTAGCTGCAAAATTAGCGGTTGTAAAAGTTGGTGGTAATTCAGATGTTGAATTAAACGAAAAGAAAGATAGAGTAGAAGATGCAATATGCGCAACTAAAGCTGCTATTAAAGAAGGAGTGGTTGCTGGAGGTGGAATAGCCCTGGTTGCTGCAAGTAAAGAAATTAAAACTACTAATCCGGCAGAAGAAGTTGTATTAAAAGCTTTGTTATACCCTTGTGTAACTATATTAAGTAACGCAGGACTACCATATCGGAACATTGACAAAAAAGATTTTGGTATTGATGTTAAAAACGGAAAAGAGGTTAATATGTTTAAAGCAGGAATTATAGATCCTGTATTGGTTACAAAATCAGCTTTAAAGAACGCTGCGTCAGTTGCTTCGACAATATTGTCAACTAACTGTGTTATGTCTAACGTAAGAGGATAATATGAAAGCAATAGGTAGAAACATAATAATAAACAAATTAAAAGAAGGTATCACTAAAACAAAAGGTGGTTTACTTCTTTCAGAAGCACATAGAGAAGATATAAGATATGTAGAAGCTACAGTTGTATCGACAGGATCTGAATGTGATGGAATAAATAAAGACGATGTAATCTATTACGATAGACACGCTGGTCACAAGATAGAGCTAGATAGAGAAACGTATCACGTTATTAAAGCTCAAGATGTAGTCTTTGTTTTATGAGAGAATTAACAGGACAAGATTTAAGAGAGATTGGATTGTTAAAGCATTATAGAATCATAAGACGATGGGTTGCTAAAAAGACTAATCTTAATCACGCTGATATCGAACTGTTAATTTACTTCGATTGTTTAGGAGAGTTTAGGAAGCGTGATTTTGAAGACGGTACGTTAATATACTCTTGGGACAATAGGAGATGGAATAGACTACTTAAAGACGGCTGGATTGTAAAATACAGAGGTTTTACCGGTAGTCGTTCTGATAAGAGTTATAGTTTGTATAAAATTAGTCTACAAATGAAAAACATCATACAACAGATGTACAGGATAATGTTAGGCAAAGAAGATATACCTACGTCAACGAGACGTAACCCTGCTATGAAAAGAATATCATATAGTGATAAAACTTTAGCTGCAGCAATAGGTAAAGTTAATAGCGATAAAACAAGATAGTTATGATTCAAGACACTACAGAGATTCCACAAGCATTAGATGTAATTAATCCAGTAGAGGGTATAATTCCTCCACCTGAGATGACATCGACTCAACCACCTAAAGGTAGATTTAGTGATTCAGATAGAATGGCTGCAAATAACGCTTTTAGTACAGAGGAAGAAAGAAAGGAGTCTATGAGAATGGGTTCTCAAATTATAAACAATAAGATAGCATAATATGGATTACACAAAAAAAATAGTACCTATAGCAACGGGTAAAGCTTCAGGAGAAGTGGGTGAAAATGCTTTATGGGATGGACCTTTAAGTCAAATGGGTAGACCTCACGGAAAAGGATCTTCGTCTGGAATAAACGGAATGCAAGTATTAAAATATCCTTGTAGTTATGAAGCAGGACCTATTACTCAGATAGCTAAGGGTCGTTCTTAATGAAATTAACAAACAACTTTAATAAATCAGAGTTTGAATGTAATTGCGGTTGTGAAATGCCTAATGAAGTATTTTTACAAATACAAAAACTGGCAAATCAATTACAATACGTTCGGGATTTTATAAGGTTACCAATAAATATAACCAATGCATATCGTTGCCCAAGCCACAACAAAAAAGTAGGTGGAGTTTCAAACAGCCAACACATATTAGGCAAGGCGGCAGATTTGCAAGTTAATGATTCTAATCCAGAAGCTATATTTCAAGTTATAGATACGCTTGCTGAATACGGACACGTACTACAAGGAGGATTGGGATTATATAACACATTTGTGCATTACGATATTCGTAAAACAAGAACACGCTGGGATAAAACAAAAGAATAGTTATGGCAAAAGCATTTAAGGTACATAAAATGTACAAAGGTAAAATTACTAAGACAGCTAACACTATGGCTCAGCATAATGCTTTAAAAAAGCAAGGCTATAGCCACACTAAATCTAAAAAGTAATGGCCGCTCCAAAAAAACCAGTAAAGAAAAAAGCAACTCCTAAAAAGAAAGTTGTTGCTAAAAAGAAAGCGGCTCCTAAGAAAAAATCTACCAGAGCAGAAAAAAATGCTCCTTCGCGTAAAAAATCTAAAGGTAATTATGCTAAAGTAAAAAAAGGCAAAGGTACTGGTAAAAAAGCAGGTGGAGGAATGACAGCTAAAGGTGTTGCAACCTATCGCAAAAATAATCCAGGCAGTAAATTAAAAACAGCGGTTACTAAGCCACCATCACAATTAAAGCCCGGAAGTAAACCAGCTAAAAGACGTAAAGCATTTTGTGCTAGATCCAAAAGCTGGAAATCAGAAAGAGGATTGGCTGCACGAAGAAAATGGAACTGTTAATATGAAGAACAAAAAAAATTGCGGTTGTCTTAGTAAATACATGAAGCCGTCTATACAAGGAACCAAAGGTTCAAAAGGTAGAAACGGATGGGATGCAAAACCTGTTTATAGAATAACTAATCCAGGTAGAAGATGAAAAAGAAAAAAACAAAAAAGGATGCTTGCTACCATAAGATCAAAGGATCTTATAAAGTGTTTCCATCTGCTTACGCAAGCGGCGCTATAGCTAAGTGCCGTAAAAATAAAGGTAAGAAATAATGGCTGTTCGTAAAACAAAAAAAGGCGCTTCATTAAGAAGATGGTTTAAAGAAAAGTGGACAGACGAAAAGGGTAACGAGTGTGGATCTACTAAAAACAAAAACACTAAAAAGTGTAGGCCCTCTAAAAGAATAAGTAAAAACACTCCTAAAATATGGAGCGAAATGTCTCCAGAGCAAAAAAGAAAAGCTGTAGCGGAAAAGAAAAGAACTGGTATGGGTAAAAGAACTTCAAGAATTACATAAACATAAACATAAACACAAACACAATGGAAAGTAACAAACAAAGAGCAAAGAACGACTTAAGCATGAATCCTATAGCTGACAAATCAGCTGCAAAAATGATAAACATTAAAGGAGCTTCACAACCATTTTCAATGCAAATGGCAAAGACAAAAGAAACATTGCCTATGAAAAGCTATGCACCATTAGCTAATAAGCAAGGTTATAATTCAAGACTTGATGAATCATTAGGTGCAAGAAACGGAAATAACTCTCAATCTATGAAAGCTCGTAGAGATGAGTCTAAAGGCGAGAAAACAAGTACGGGTGATCCAGCTTACTCGGCAAACAAAAATTCATCACCAGCAGGAATGATGAAAGACAAATCGGTTATATTTAATAAATCGGAATCACCTTTTATGAAATCAGAACAAAAAGTAGAGCAAGACTATGCTAGAAATGCTATTGCTGATTATAAAGCTGGTGATAAGAAAGCCGGTAATTACGAAAAAAAGAAAGCGCTAGAAACAGCTGCTGGAGAAGGTAAATAATAACAGAATAGGACTGTATAAACCTAGCCTAACATAAACATAAACAATAACAAAAACAAAAACAAAATGGCAAAATTCATTAAATTTAACGTAGTAAATTCAGGGGCTGCTTCGCCACTTGGACCAAGAGAATCAATTCTTGTAAACATTGAAGACATTACAACAGTAGCTGCAACTGGAGCAACTGGAGCAAATGCTAAAACAGTAGTAGTTGGTTTAACAGGTAGAGCTGCACAAGCTGCGGGTTACCGAACATTAACTTTAACGGTTTCAACTAGTATTTCTGCTGCAGTAAATCCAACTATAGCAAGTGGAGTGGCAAATCCTTTAGTTACTGCGGTAAGATCTGCAATGACAGCTAATCCAGGGGGAGTAACTGCTTCTGCTCAATTAGGGGTAGATCAAGCAGCAACACCTGCTCAAATGTATTTTAGAACAGCAGCATTCGCTTAATAGCAATTAAATAGTCTTGCGAGGTTTAATTATCTCGCAGGATTTTTTATTATGGCATTTAAAATAAACCCACCATACGCAATATCCAATACTCCTATATATCATAAGGACATGGATGACAATACTATGGGATTAGCTAATAATAATGGCACCATATTGCTAAATAAAAATTTGCCTCTTCATAAAGAAAAAGAAGTTATTGATCATGAAATGGTTCATATCAATCAAATGAAAAGAGGTGATTTAGATTATGACGATAAGAATGTTTATTGGAAAGGAAAAACTTATCCAAGAAGCAAAATGAAAGAAGGAGCAAAAAATCTTCCTTGGGAAAAAGAAGCATACGATAAACAAAAACAATAAAATGAACAAAATATTTGCATGGCTTACTGGTAGCGTTATCAAAGAAGTTGGCGATGTTATTGATAAGTTCACGACAACAAAAGAAGAAAAGCTAGAAGCTCAAAGACAAATCAAATTAATACTTGAGTCTGCGGAGGCTAATGCACAAAAGGAAGTAACTTCACGTTGGGAATCAGACATGAATTCAGATAGCTGGCTTTCAAAAAATATACGACCAATGATACTAATATATTTAACTTTTATATTTAGTGCTTTGGCATTTACAGATGGGAACATCGGTGAATTTAAAATAGAACAATCATACATACCTATATTTCAAACATTACTTGTAACTGCTTACGGAGCTTATTTCGTAGGAAGATCTTGGGAAAAAGGTAAAAAAATAACAAACGAAAAACAACAATAAAATGGGACAATACGGAAATCAACCAGATTTTGGAACAATGATAAACGTTATAGCGGCTTTTCCTGCTACAGCACCTACACCATCAGTATTATACATAGGTACAGTTACTGCTCCGGCTACTATAACTGTTAAGTGTGTAGATGGCACAACGGCTACTTTTACTAATATCACTTCAGGGTTTTTTCCTATTGTAGTTGATAAAGTAGTATCTGCGGTTGGAATAGTACCTGCTGATGTAATATTTGTAAGGTAATATGAGTTTTGGTATAGGACTAGGATTATCAATACCCGGAGATATGTTTTCCGGAGCAGTATCTTCTGAGATTGTTTTAGCTTTTATAACAAGAGTTATTGCCGATGGCGGTAGAGTAGAAAGCACACAATGTATTGATGAAAAACTAAAAATATAAATATGGCTTTACCAAATATGGCAATGATTCCAAGTGGATATAAGCCTACTAAATTATATAGTGTACTTCCAACACCTGCTGTGAGTGATGTGGAATTGATTGCAAATGGAGACTTTGCAACAAACAGTAATTGGACTAAAGACACAGGATGGAGTATTTCGGGAGGTTCTTTAAATTACAATGGTCCAGCTTCAAGTACCAGTAATTCAAGGCAGCTTATTTCAAGTTACTCATTGTCTAAATTATACGAAGTAACTTACACTATATCAGTAGTAAGTGGAGGTGCTTATGTAAGTTTAGGTTATGGACCCCTTACTACAAGAACAGTAAGTGGAACATATACGGAGCAAGGTTACTTTAATGATAGTGGTACCTTTAATGGGTATCTTAGAATATATTCATCAGGAGCATCTGAGTTCTCAATAAGCAATATATCAGTTAAAGAATTTACAGTTTTAGACGCTGATTTCACAGTAACAAGAGCAACACCAGCAACACGAGTTAATCAACAAGGTTTAATAGAAACACCCAACTTTATTGAAAGTGGAGAATTGGTTACTAATGGAGATTTTTCAAATGGTTCAGTAGGATGGAGTGTAGGTTCCCAATGGACTGTTGCTAATGGAGCTGCTTCTTTAGTTGGAGATGGCAATAACAATACTCTCGGATACCCACTTACACTTATTCAATTTAGAACTTACAAAGTTACTTTTGATGTTTTAGCTATTAGTGGAAGAGGTAAGATTCAAATGCAAAGTGCCATTTCTAATGAATATAGCACTACTGGTTCTAAGGTATTTTATGTTTATATGGCTAACAATCCTTTTCCAAATGCTGATTTTTCAAGGAGGACTGGTGTTGTGTCAATGACAATAACTAACATATCAATAGTAGAAGTAGAAACAGAGGATATCCCAAGATTAGACTATACAGATGGAACGTGTCCAGTTCTTTTGACAGAACCGCAGTCAACAAATTTTATACCTTATTCAAATGGTTTAAATCAGGGCTTTTTTACTAAAGCAAATACAACAATAACTCCAAACCAAGATATTGCACCAAGCGGATTAAATGAAGCGTGGTTAGTGTCTGCAGTTGGCTCAAGTCCAAGAATTTCTTCAAACGGGGCTTTTGGGTCGGGTAATTTTTCTTTAAGTTGGTTTGTCAAAAAGAAAACATCAAGTTATTTTAAACTTAGACTATACAATGGGGCTACAAATCACGATGCGATTTTTGATTTAGAAAATGGAACTTTAACAAGTGGGAATGGAAGCATTAAATCTTATGTAAATGGTTGGTATAGATGCACGTTGAATTACGACACGACTGCCGCTCACTCCGCACAAGCATACGTGAGTGATACAAGCACGGGAAGCATATATATGTGGGGCAATCAAATAGAGCCTTTACCTTATAGTACTTCAATAATTCCCACCTCTGGAATTGCAGCTACTCGTAATAAAGATATAGTAAATAATGCTGGTACATCTGCTACTTATAATTCAACAGAGGGAGTTTTATTTGTAGAGATGGCAACCTTTGCTGATGACGATAATTCTTTTAGATTCATAAGTTTAAATGATGGTACGCCAAACAATGCAGTCAAATTTGTATTTCACTTTAATACTGTATATGCAGAAACCGTTGTAGGAGGTGTTAATCAAGGAACTACGTCTTACGTGTTCCCTTCTATTACAAGTAAAAACAAAATAGCTTTTAAGTACAAGGAAAATAATTTCAGTTTTTGGGTTAATGGTGCTGAGGTTGGTACTGATTTAGTGGGTAGCGTTTTAGCTGCAAACACATTAAACAATTTGTCATTTGATAGAGGAGATTCAGCCTCTCCTTTCTATGGTAAAACATCACAAGTACAAGTATTCAACACTGCATTATCTGATTTTGATTTACAAAACCTTACAAGTAATGCAACTGCTTATGCAACTTATGAAACAATGAGAACTTCATTAAACTTTAATATACAATAAATATGGCTAATACATTAAGCTTAGGGAGTGGTAATTGGGGAGCAAAAGAGTCTTTATTACTTGGGTATTATGAAAATGGAGGAAAGTTCTTTCCCGAAACATTTGATGTTACAAGAGCAACTAGTGGAACAAGGGTTAATAAAGCGGGATTGATTGAAACACCTACAGAGATACTTAGTGGTGATTTAGTTATAAATGGGGATTTTGATACAGATTCAGATTGGATTTTGGATAGTGGTTGGAGTATATCAAGCGGAAAAGCAAGTTGTAATGGAATTACAGGGTACATTACAGAGGCAAACGCAACTTTATCAGCAGGGAAGAGTTATAAAATGACCTATACAGTAACTGATTACACGAGCGGCTCAGTAAGAATAAGGTGTGGAGGTACAAGCGGAACTTTTAGAACAAGCGTTGGAACCTATACAGAAGTTCTACTTTATTCGGGTAGCACTTTTAAAACAAATCTTTACTCCAGCTCATTCATTGGCTCAATAGACAACGTATCTGTAATAGAAGTAAACCAAGACAACCTTGCTCGTATAGATTACTTAGATGATGCTAAAGGTGCTTTATTGACAGAGCCGCAGTCGACAAACCTAATACCTTATAGCGAGGACTTTAGTAATGGTAGTTGGAATAAACAGTCAGGGATAATACCTACTTATAACACAACCGAAACTTTAAGTCCAGATGGAACTTATAATGCAACTAAATTTGTAGGTAATGGTACTACTGGAGTTTTCAAATCAGGTGTTAGTGTATCAGGAAATATATCAAGGTCTGTTTATTTAAAAAGTGTATCAGGTAATACAACTGCTATATTTAAAGACCCAAACGCTGAAGGTGGCGCAACTCCTGTAAATTTAACAATAACTAATGAATGGCAAAGATTTGAATTAATAGGAGATAACGGTACTTCTGCTCAGGGATTATGGATAGATGATATTACGTCAGATGGATTATATATGTGGGGCGCTCAATTAGAAGGAGAAAACGCAGTAGGTTATAACGGAGAGTATGCTACTTCGTATATTCCAACCTTTAACGGAATCGTTTCTCGTAATAAAGATGAGGTTACTAACGGAGGGGATGTAAATAGTTTTGGTTCTGAAGGGGTTTTATATGCAGAAATAGCAGCGTTAGCTAATGATGGTACTTATAGAATATTTTCTATAAATGATGGAAGCAGAAATAATAGGGTTTACCTACAATACATTGATACAAGTAATACCCTCGGTGCAGTTGTAAAAAGTTCAAATACTACTCAAGCTAATATGACATTTGTTTTAGCTGATGAAACAAATTTTGTAAAAGTAGGATTTAAGTACAAGGCTAATGATTTTGCTTTGTGGGTTAATGGTGTAGAGGTAGCAACTGATACAAGTGGATTATCTCCAATAGGTTTAAATAATTTAGCTTTTAATGATGGAGAATCAAATGATTTCTTTGGAAAAACTAAAAACATCCAAGCATTCAACACCGCTTTATCAGATTCAGATTTATTATCTTTAACAACAACTGGTTCGGTTCCATATTGGACACAATATAGTGCAATGGCAACAACACTTAATTATACAAATAAATAATATGAGTAAAGCAAGTTTAATAGTAGGTAATAGTAATTGGGCAATAAAAGATTCTTCTTTACTTGGTTACAATATAAATGATTCTAATATATATTCTCCATTTCCTTTTGATGTTACAAGAGCAACTCCAGCTACAACAGTTAACAAAGCTGGGTTGATAGTAACGGATGAAGAAATACTTAGTGGTGATTTGGTTACAAATGGCTCTTTTGCCACAGATAGTGATTGGGCATTTATTGGAACAACAGAAATAAGCAATGGGGTTGCAAGTTTTCCAAATAGTACAAATAGTTTTTTAATACAATCTAATGTTTTTGATTTATCAGTTAAAACATATAAACTACAATATAAAGTTGTAACAACAAATGGAAATAATTTTAGACTTGCGGGTGGTAATTCTGCTTTTGATAGTTTAAATTTAGATAGTGCTACAATAGGATTTAAAACGGTTTATATAACAAGTAATGGCACTAAGCAAAACTTACAATTTAATAATAATACTTTCATAGGCTCAATAGACAACGTTTCAGTAGTAGAAGTAAACCGAAACAACCTTGCTCGTATAGACTATTTAGATAGTACTGATGGAGTTCTTTTAACAGAGCCTCAGTCAACTAACTTGTACGTGCAGTCATCATCATTTGTAGGTAATTGGCAAGCAAGTAATTTAAACTTAACTTTATCTTCTGTATTATCTCCTAATGGTATTGATTATGCTACTAAAGTAGAGCAAACTTCAATTTATGGTAATTATTATAGGGTAAAAACAGTTGTAAGTGGAAGCGATTATACACACTCTATATTTGCAAAAAAAGGAAATACAGATTGGATTTATTTAAGACCCGTTGATTTTGACGTAAGTGCTGACAATAAAGTTTGGTTTGATTTAAATAATGGGGTAGTAGGAACAGATTCAGCTGGAGTAGGTAGTATAAAAGATTATGGTAATGGATGGTACAGATGCTCTATTAAATTTAATACTACAACAGATTTAACTGGTAGAGTTCTTGGATATAATTGTAACAGTGATGGAGATTCTGTTGGTTCAGTAGGTCTAACTTCTTACATTTGGGGCGCTCAATTAGAACAAAAATCATATAGCACTTCAATAATCCCCACCTCTGGTTCAACAGTTACAAGAAACCAAGACTTAGTTAATAATGGCGGAGAGGTAAGTACATTTAATAGTGAAGAGGGTGTATTATTTGTAGAGATAGCAGCGTTGGCTAATAGTGGAAATACTCGAATGATAAATATTTCAGATGGAACGACTCTTAACAGAGTGGAAATAAGTTATTCATCAAGTGACAATTTGATTAGGGTTGTTTTTACTATAGGTGGAGTTTCAACCGCATTTAACGCGTCTATCGCTGCAAATGTTTTTAACTTTAATAAAATAGCTTTTAGGTATAAAGAAAATGATTTTAAGGCGTATTTAAATGGAATAAATGTTTTCACACAAACAAGTGGCGCAACTTTCCCATTAAATACACTTAATAGAGTTGATTTTGGCATACCATCAGTAGGTTTTAATTTCTTCGGTAAAACTAAAAACATCCAAGTATTTAAAAAAGCATTAACAGATGCAGAACTAATAAAATTAACAACTATATAAAGATATGAATATTTACAAAACAAATTTCCCAACAGAACAAGAGGGATTCGATTATTTAGTAAGTCAAAACGTTTGGCGAGAAGTAACCGAAGAAGGTGTAACATCTATGCAATATATTAATGGTACTCAAGCGGTTGTTAATATAGGAAAGGTTGTTGAAATACCAGCAACTTATGACCCAGAAGGTCACGAATTAACACCACCGGTATATTATCCAGGTTGGGCTTATGATATTATGTCAACAGATGATGCTTTAGACTTTGGAGAGTTTGAAGTATTTCCAGGGCCAGCATCAGTACATTCATTTTTCGGTTATCCAATAGCGGATGAAGTAGAACCGGAACCAGAAGAAGAAGAAGATCAAGATTAAGAATAATAATTATTAACAATTAAATTAAATTAACATGAGTGAAGTAAAAACAATGAACACAAAAGAAAACAAGATTACCGCTGAGCAATTAGAAAAGGTAACATCATTACAAACGGAATTACAAAAGTATTGTGCTAGCATCGGCGGAATGGAAGTTCAAAAAGCTAAAGCTATTTACCAAGTAAATATGCTTGAAAATGAAATGGACGAATTCAAAAAATCTATTGAAGAAGAGTATGGCCCTATAAACATAGATTTATCTAATGGTAATTACGAAGTAATAGAACCAAAAGAAAAAGAATAAGGACATGGAAAATATTATAAGAAAAATTAGTATCGGAGCCGATTATAAAAATGAAGCTATGCATTACAGTGTTAAGCAAACAGTTTATGGTGGTCACGAAATTTCTCATATAATATTCGAGAAGTCTGACAATTCTTATAATATATTTATAAAAAAAGTAGATGAGGTAATGCCATGGAAGAAGTTTAATTCTAACATGGCAATATCCGTTGAGTATGACTTGGAATATTAATGAGGAGCATATATGATTTTATCATACGTCCAGTTGGAGAAAGGTATGATAATAAAGTTAAGGTTGGAGAGCAAACCCTTATAACAAATAGCTCTATAGAAAGTTTTAAACACGTTAACAATATAGCTGAAGTGGTGGAAACACCCGTAGCATTTGCAACACCTATAAAAAAAGGTGACTTAATAATTGTGCATCACAATGTGTTTAGAGTGTTTTATGATATGAAAGGAATTAAAAAGAACAGTAGGTCATTCTTAAAAGATGATCTTTTTATGTGCGCTATAGATCAAGTATACTTATATAAAAAAGATAAATCTTGGAATTCATTTGGAGATAGGTGCTTTGTTGCTCCTGTTAAAAATAAAGACCTTTTAAGCAGTCAAAAAACTGCAGATCTTATTGGTATACTTAAAATAGGTAATAACTCCTTAAAGGAGTCTGGAATCAACCCAGGAGACATAATTGGATTTACACCTAATAGCGAATGGGAATTTGTTATAGACAATCAGATTATGTACTGTATGAAATCAAATGATATTGTTATAAAGTATGAGCTCAATAGAAACGAAGAAGAGTATAATAGCCGCTGGGCGGGAAGCAATTAAAGAATTAGTAAAGGTAGCGAAAGAAAAGATCGTTGACTCAGAAGAAGATATATCAGCTGACAGACTTAAAAACGCTGCCGCTACTAAAAAGCTTTGCATATTTGATGCTTTCGAAATATTAAATAGAATTCAGGAAGAGGAAAGTATGATAGCCGAATCCACATCTGATTCTAATAAACCAGTTTTTAAAGGCTTTGCCGAGGGGAGATCTAAATAATGGCATACGAACAACAACTATATACAATAGTCAAAGACTATATAAAGCCTCATGCGATTAAAAAAAAGAATCGTTATGCAAAATGGGTGTATGGCTATGACAAAGATTACGATTTAGTCGTAATAAGTAAAACAGGTAAGATAGGAGATATATATCTTATAGGTGATTTACACATTGCTTTACCTAAAGTTGAAAACTCAAAAGATCTTGGAGGAAACAAATGGTCAGCAAGTGAGTACCCTAAAGAATTAAGTAAAATAAAAAGTGAAGCGGACTGGTTAAAATACCCTAATGGCTTTCAAGAAAAATGGCATCCTTATATAGATGAAGAATTTAATAGAAGAGAAGAAGGTTACTGGTTTATTAATAAAGGGGTGGATACTTATATTACTGGTACTCATTACATGTATCTGCAATGGTCAAAGATTGATGTTGGGAAGCCAGACTTTCGGGAAGCAAACAGATTATTCTTTATATTCTGGGAGGCTTGCAAAGCAGACGGCAGATGTTACGGTATGTCATATCTCAAGAACAGACGTTCGGGATTTTCATTCATGGCATCAGGTGAAACAGTTAACCTGGCCACAATATCAAGTGATTCACGATTCGGCATTTTGTCCAAATCTGGGGCCGATGCTAAAAAAATGTTTACCGACAAGGTTGTACCCATTAGTGTTAACTACCCGTTCTTTTTTAAGCCTATCCAAGATGGTATGGATAGACCCAAGACCGAATTAGCTTATAGAGTACCTGCATCAAAGTTTACAAGACGAAAATTAGATGACAACAATGTTGCTGAAGACCTTGCTGGATTGGATACAACTATTGACTGGAAGAACACAGGTGATAACAGTTATGATGGGGAAAAGCTAAAGCTATTAGTTCACGATGAAAGTGGCAAATGGGAAAGACCAACAAACATACTTAATAACTGGAGAGTTACAAAAACTTGTTTAAGATTAGGTAGTAGAATCGTAGGTAAATGTATGATGGGATCAACATCTAATGCCTTAGACAAAGGTGGTAAAAACTTTAAGAAATTATATAATGGATCGGACGCATCAACTAGAAACAAGAATGGTCAAACTAAAACGGGGCTATACAAACTTTTTATTCCTATGGAATGGAATTATGAGGGTTTTATTGATCAGTATGGCTATCCTGTGTTTGATGTTCCAAAAAAAGAAACGATAGGACCTCACGGAAGTATTATTGAAGAAGGAGTTATAGAACATTGGGAGAATGAAGTAGAAGGATTAAAAGACGATCCTGACGCTTTAAATGAATATTACAGGCAGTTCCCAAGAACAGAAGCTCACGCTTTTAGAGATGAATCTAAACAATCTTTATTTAACTTAACAAAAATTTATCAACAAATAGATTATAATGATGAGTTAAAAAATAATACAATGGTTACACAAGGTAACTTTCAATGGGAAAACGGTATTAAAGATTCAAGAGTAATGTTCTATCCGAATAAAGACGGTAGGTTTTATGTTACATGGATTCCTAATAAAGAACAACAAAACAATATAATAATAAAGAATGGAAACAAATATCCTGGAAATGAACACATGGGAGCATTTGGCTGTGACAGCTATGATATTAGTGGTGTTGTTGGCGGCGGGGGTTCTAATGGCGCATTACACGGATTAACTAAGTTTTCAATGGAAGACGCACCTCCTAATCATTTCTTTTTAGAATATATAGCTAGGCCTTCTACGGCTGAAATGTTTTTTGAGGATGTATTAATGGCTTGCGTGTTTTATGGTATGCCTATACTTTGCGAGAATAACAAACCTCGATTGCTTTATTATTTAAAGCGTAGAGGATACAGAGGTTTTAGTATCAATAGACCTGATAAAACTTATAATAAATTATCTTTATCCGAACGAGAAGTTGGGGGAATACCAAATTCAAGTGAAGATATAAAACAAGCACACGCTTCCGCTATTGAAACTTATATAGAGGATTTTGTAGGCGTAACTAAAGAAGGATATGGAGATGTTTATCTTCAGAGAACACTAGAAGATTGGGCTAAGTTTGATATAAACAATCGAACAAAACATGATGCTTCCATAAGTTCAGGACTAGCTTTAATGGCTTGTAACAAACATAGATACAGCCCTAAAGGAGCTATAGCAGTTAAGAAAATTAACTTAGGTTTTAAAAAATACAACAACGAAGGGACCACTTCAAAAATAATGTAATAAATGAATGTAAGCACAAACAGTAATAGTCCATTTCCAGATCAAGTAGTAAGCGACGCAGAAAAAGCTACTATGGAATATGGGCTTCAAGTCAGTAGGGCTATTGAGCAAGAGTGGTTTAATTATGGAGGAAGTGGATCCAACAGATACGCTTCTAACTGGAATAACTTTCATAACCTTAGGTTATATGCTCGTGGAGAACAAAGCGTACAAAAGTATAAAGACGAGTTAGCTATTAATGGTGACTTATCTTATCTTAATTTAGATTGGAAACCTGTGCCAATACTTTCAAAGTTTTCAAATATAGTTGCAAATGGTATTACTCAAAAGCAATATGATATTACATCGTATGCTCAAGATCCAGAGTCTTTGCAAAAAAGAACAGAATATGCTTCAAACATATTGTTTGACATGAATACCAAAGAAGATCAAGCAATAGCGTCTGAATTAATAGGTGTTTCTTTTAAAAAATCAACAATACCCAATGAGGAATTGCCTGAGACTTTAGAGGAAAGAGATTTGCACATGCAACTAAGTTACAAGCAAGCTATAGAAATAGCAGAAGAAGAAGCTATTAATACTGTGTTAGCTACAAATGAGTTTGATTTAACTAAAGCAAGAGTTAATCAAGATTTGGTTAATATAGGTATAGGAATAACTAAAACTTCATTTAATCCAGCCGAAGGTATTGTTGTTAAGTATGTTGATCCCGCTTATTGTGTTTGGTCTTATACTGAAGATCCAAACTTTGATGACATATATTACGTAGGAGAAGTTAAATCCATAACTATACCAGAACTTAAAAAAGAATTTCCTCACATTTCTGACGAGGAGCTAGAAAGAATCCAAAAATCACCAGGTAACCGTAGACTTATACGAGGCTTTGAAAACTACGATTACAATACCGTTCAAGTGATGTACTTTGAGTACAAGACTTATACTGATCAAGTTTTTAAAATAAAGAAAACTGATAACGGATTAGAAAAAGCTATTGAAAAAACAGATGCATTTAATCCTCCGGCAAATGATAACTTTGATAGAGTATCAAGATCAATTGAAGTTTTATACGAAGGAGCTAAGGTTGTTGGATCAGATATGATGCTTAAATGGGAAATGTCTGAAAACATGACAAGACCAATGGCTGACACTACTCGTGTTGAAATGAGTTATTCATTGTGTGCACCAAGAATGTATAAAGGGGTTATACAATCGCTTATAAGTAAGTGTATAGGTTTTGCAGATGTAATACAGCTTACTCATTTAAAGATGCAACAAGTGTTATCTAGAATGGTTCCAGATGGTATATTTTTAGATATGGATGGCTTAGCTGAAGTTGATTTAGGTAACGGTACAAATTACAATCCAGCGGAAGCATTAAACATGTATTTTCAAACGGGTTCTGTTGTAGGTAGATCATTAACACAAGATGGCGACATGAATAGAGGTAAAGTTCCTATTCAGGAATTGTCTTCATCTAGCGGTATTGGCAAAATACAAGCTTTAATTACAGCATATAATTATAACATGCAAATGATTAGAGATGTAACAGGTTTAAACGAAGCTCGCGATGGAGCGATGCCAGATCCAAACGCTTTAGTTGGTTTACAAAAAATGGCAGCTAATGC
>ENA-OSJC01000878-OSJC01000878.1-marine-metagenome-genome-assembly--contig:-NODE-878-length-27153-cov-3.828113_pt1 | contig 27153 bp, 24 predicted proteins | sample MGYA00237885_ERZ534234 | MGnify/ENA primary metagenome ERZ534234 (study PRJEB26413, sample SAMN06343907) | marine metagenome | isolation source: coastal waters | place: Atlantic Ocean: West Antarctic... | reverse complement strand
CGGAGCGCTACAAGGTCCGGAGCATTGCGATTACCGGAGACGTGGCTGACGAGAGCAGTATCTCGCAGTTTATACACACCACCGTGGACGCCCTCGGCACGATAGACATCTTGCACAACAATGCCGGCATTGCGAGTCTGGATCGCGCCGATATGGCCTTCGAGGAATGGCGGCGCTTAATGGCGATCAATGTAGATGGGGTGATGCTCGTGGGCCGGGCTGCCGCCAATGTGATGATCGAACATGGGCACGGTGGGTCTATTATTAATACGGCCTCTATGTCGGGACACATCGTCAATCGTATGCCAGATGCAAACTATGGCTTCGCCTACACCACGTCCAAAGCCGCTGTGCTGCACATGACACGCGCGATGGCGGCGGAGTATGTCAAGTATGGCATTCGGGTGAACAGTGTGAGTCCCGGTGTGGTGTTGTCGGGGATCCACGATATGGTTCCTCCCGAGCTACTTCGCGACATTCTGAAAGACGTGCCGCTGGGTCGTTTCGGCACATTGGATGAGGTGGCTGGTGTCGTAGCGTTTCTTGCCTCCGACCTGTCCAGCTTTATGATCGGATCTGATGTCCTCGCGGACGGTGGCCAGTGTATTACCTGATGGGAGAGAAAGCATGATGGAGCACCAGAGAGTGTTGATCGTGGGGGCTGGCCCTGCTGGTCTGTGTATGGCCCTGAAGTTGAAAGAGGCCGGTATTGAGGACTTCGTCGTCCTTGAATCGGGTGACGGCGTGGGTGGTACCTGGTACTGGAATACCTACCCGGGTTGCCAATGCGATATTCCCTCTGCCCTGTATTCCTTCAGCTTTGAGAAAAAACTAGACTGGAGCCGGCCCTTCGGTGATCAGCGAGAGATAGCGCAATACCTGCAAGAGATCGCGGTTAAGTACGAGCTGTTGCCACATCTTCGATTCAACAGCCGCGTGCGCGATACGGTCTGGGACGAAGCGCAAAACCAATGGTCCGTGTCTACAGTCGCCGGTGAGACGCTATCGTCTGATTTTGTGGTGTCTGCCCAGGGCATGCACAACGAGCCCTATATACCCGGATTGCAGGGCCTTGAGAGCTTTGCCGGCACGCACTTTCACTCCGCGCGTTGGAATCAAGACCATGATCTGGCGGGGCGCAAGGTCGCCATCATTGGCTCGGCGGCCAGCGCAGTACAGATTGCGCCCGCCATATTGCCGCAAGTGGCAGAGCTTACAATATTTCAGCGCACTCCCAACTGGATACTCCCTAAGGACGATACGCCCTATACACCGGAACAGCTCGAGCAGATGCGTGCTGATCCCGACATTGCCCGGCAGACGCGCGAGGAAATCTTTTCCTGGGCGGAAGCCACCGTGGGTCTGATTTACAGTGTGGAAGGCGCGCAAACCGAAGAACTTGAAGCGGCTTTTGCGCAGAATATCGCGGTGGTCGAGGATCCCGACATCCGCGAGAAGCTCACTCCCAGGCATCTGCTCGGCGCGAAACGCATGTTAATGTCAAACCATTACTACCCGTTATTCAACGACAAGAAGGTCACCCTCGTTACCGAACCCATCGAGCGCATTACAGCGCAAGGCGTCATGACTGTGGAGGGTGGTTTCCACGATGCTGACACTCTGGTGCTTGCAACGGGATTCCAGGGCAGCCGCTTTATGTCCACAATAGATGTTGTGGGTGAAAACCAGCTCAGTATTCATGATGCCTGGAAAGATGGCGCGCGGGCCTATAAGGGCATGGCCACCCAGGGCTTTCCGAATCTGTTTATGCTCTATGGGCCCAATACCAACTCGGGTTCGATGATGTATATGATTGAGAGGCAAGTGGAGTACGTGGTTGAGAAGCTTGAGTACATGGCGAGCTATGAACGCGCTCGAATCGAGATCAAAGCCCAGGCAGAAGCCGAGTATAACGAGCGCCTGCAGGCAGTTCTTACGCGCATCGCAGCGCTGCAGGAGGACGTAAAGGGATATTTCCGCGCGGCCAGTGGGCGTCACGTCACCAACTGGCCTTTCACCATGGCCGCCTACACCGAGCGTCTGCGAGAAGACGACATTCAGGACTACCTGATCTCATGACCACCGATTCCTGGCAATTGGACATTACAGCTAACCCGGATGCACCGGCCATCCTCGATGTGGCCATCAATGGCATCCGCAGTCAGGCGATGAATCCGAATGTGCCGATGACTGTCGAGAATATCTCCGTTGAGGCTGCTGCGTGCCTGGATGCCGGGGCTTCCATTATCCACGTTCACAATACCAGTCCACTGCTTACCGGTGCGGGCGCTGCCGCGGAGTACCGCCGTATTATGCAGCCGGTCCGGGAACAACGCCCCGACGTGCTCTGGTATCCGACCCTGGTTCTGGACGATGATGCCTCCCATAGCGGCGTTGAACATGCCCTCGAGCTGGCGGATAGCTGCGGCCTCGAGATTGGCCCGCTGGACCCCGGATCAGTAAACGTCGGCGCCCAGTTGATCGAGGGGGCGCCCACCGGGATGCTACACGGGGTAGCGCCCGAGCGTGTGCGGCAGCAATTTCTTAGCTACCTGAAGACCGGTCTCGCCGCTGCGCTGGGTATTTATGAGCCGGGGTACCTGCGCACTGCACTTATGTATTACGACGCGGGCTTGATGCCCGCCGGATCCTCACTGAACTTCTATTTCGTCGATGAATACGGCTTGCTGGCGACCGAGAAGGCCTGCTCCTGTGGACTGCCACCGGAGCCCCGGTACCTGGACGTGTACCTGTCATTGCTGGGCGCGCGGGATATTCCCTGGTTTGTCTCTGTCTGGGGCGCAACCGATGACAGGGCAATCGCCCTGATCGAGCGTGCCCTATCGCTGGGGGGGCACGTCCAGATTGGTGTGGAGACCTACTATCATCCGGACAAGAGCCCTACCAATCGTGAGTTGCTGGCCCTGGTCAGCGAGTTGGCGCGGCGGAACGGGCGGGATATCGCAATACCCGCGCAGGCCCGAGAGATTCTCGGTATTGGAGGCTAGAAGAAGCATGACTAAACTGCACGTAGATTTCTCTGGCTCCGCCGTATTGGTTACGGGGGGCGCATCGGGCATCGGGCTGGCGATTGTGCGCAAGTTTGCCCAGGCCGGTGCGTCGCTGGTGATGGCTGATATCGCTGAAGAGCAAGGTCTGGAAGCCCAGCGATATCTCAGCTCGAAGGGCCACAAGGTGCAGTTTATGTCCATGGATGTCAGTTCGCCTGAATCGGTAGCCGCGACGTTCTCCAAAGCGGAGGCGGCAATGGGCGGTCTGGACATTGCGGTGAATAACGCCGGTATCGCTTTCACCGGTGAGGCCGTTGCCGAAACGGAACTGGAGACCTGGAGAAAGACCATGTCGGTCAATCTGGATGGTGTCTTCCTCTGCATGCGCCAGGAGTTGAAGATTATGCAGCGACAGGGTAGGGGTGTGATCATCAATATGTCCTCAGGTGCGGGACTTATCGGCGCTCCCATGATGGCCGCCTACAGTGCTTCCAAGCACGGTGTGATTGGTCTCACCCGAACGGCTGCCCAGGAATATATTGCCAGCGGCATTCGTATCAACGCGATATGCCCAGGGGGCGTCGACACGCCAATGCTCGACAGTCTGCTGCCGGGCGAAATGCGCGACAGTATCGCCGCGCAGCATTTCCAGAGACGGTTCGCTACACCGGAGGAGGTGGCGGACATGGTGCTGTTTGCCTGTTCCGATGCGGCGAGCTATTCGACAGGCGTCGAGTTCAAAGTTAACGGCGGGGCATTTTTCTAACACTCTGCTGGTTTTCGCGCTTTAAACGCTCAGGCTTGTCAGCAGCCCTCAAGAATTAATAGCGAATAGAAGTTATCTACAAAAGAGAGGATTTCAATATGGCTACATCAAGTGTGACATCGCCGCCCATCGTGCCCATAGAGGGCACGCCCAGTCGCCCTGTAGTCTGGTGGGCCTGTATCGGTGTGTTGTTTTTTGCTTTGCAACTCTATGTCTGGATCGCATGGGTGACTTCTGATTTGTTTACACCGACGCTGGTGGGCGATTCTGCGGTACCCACGTTTGTTGTTGGCTTTGCCAGGTTCTGGGAGCTTGTGGCCGTCTTGTTGGGCCTCGGTGCCCTAGGCCTGATTATCAAGAGCTATGTCAAAGATGCACGCTTGTCCGCATTGGCCGTGTTTATTGCTGCCTGGGGGACAACAATCTGGCAGGACCCCTTCATTAACTTTCTGCGCCCGATGTTTAGTTACAGTTCGGTTTTTTTCAATTACGGTTCCTGGGCGCCATTTATCCCGGGATGGATTTCGCCCAACGCATCTGCCATGCCTGAACCACTGTTTATGCTGGTGGGCATGTATACGGTTTTTTGTGTCTTTTTCTCCCTGTGTGTGTGCTGGACGATGCGCTGGGCCAAAAACAGGTGGCCGACGATTGGTGTATTGCAGCTTATATTAGTGGGGTGTCTGGCGGGCGTCATCTACGATTTGATCCTGGAATTTTTCTGGCTCAGGATGCAACTCTATTCCTATATAGGCGCCATTCATGAGGCGACGCTATTTGCAGATAATATCTGGCAAATGCCACTTTACAACCATCTTGTTTGGGGATTTCTGGGCATCGGGGTAGCAGGGTCACTTTTTTATTTTCGTGATGACAAGGGACACATGTTTGCAGAGCGCGGTGCTGAAACGTTTACCTCAAAAACCGGCAATGCCTTTATGCGCATCTTTGCGGTTGGCGGTTTTATTAACGTAAGCTTTTTAACCTATTCAGTCATTATTGCGATTTCGGTTTTGTGGAATGACCCCTACCCTGAAACTTTGCCTAGCTGGCTTATCAATGGTTTGTGTGGCCCCAATTCGGCTTATGTTGAAGTGCCATGCCCCACGCATGAAACACCCATTCCCATGCCGCACTCGGGACCGGCACTACCTGCTACTGGCCCGGATGGAAGCGGATATCCATTTGAATAGCTGAAGATTGCGTCGATTGATGAGGCTTTCAGTGGGAGCCTGGGCGCGCAAGGCACCCACCGTCGCTCCCGCGCCTTTAATCCACGGTTCGCGTAGTGTAGTGGGGTAAGTCCAGGGCATTACAGAGTCCAGCAGGCGCCGCCACGACATGGGGAATAGCATTAACCACGTGCATGGCGGTGATCGAAACGGAGGGGTTTTTACCTTCGGCAGAATTCGACATATAGACCTGAACCTTGAGCGCCGGGTCACCCTCGATACTGTAAACGACGGCACATTCACCGGTATCAGGTGCTCCTCGGGGCCAGTCATCTGGAACCTCCACCTCCCGGGTGAGCTGGCACACGTATTCCACGGACAAAAACGGTCGCCCGTTTACGATGCCAGTGAGCTTCCACCAATATGCGCCTATTGATCCGGCCGCGAATACACCCAGCTCTGTGTCTATCTCCTGTGCCAACGGATGAAAGTCGATGTCAAAGCGCACATCGTGGCAAGCTGCAGATATTGCTTTACGCATGGCAGTGGGGGCCGCGGGCGGGTAGACCATTTGCAGGAAGGCGAAACTCACCACGTCGATCCCCGCTTCGAGAAATTGTACGACCTCGGCTATGGCGTCGCTCTCTCGCCCGATTATGCTCGATGCGTAAAATACGCAATCGGGCTGCAGGTCGATAAGTGAGGCAAGTACATTGCTTGCCTGTATTCCTATTGCCGGGCCGCCGCAGTAGGTTCCTGCGTCCATTCCTACTTTTGTGGGTGTCGATACGTACCAGCCGACCAATTCAAGCGCAGGATGGGCAATAATGCCGGAAAGGGCCTCAGTACCGGTATGCCCTGTGCCCATGTGAGCGACATGGACAGGTTCTGGCGTTAAGAGAGAATTGCTTGCACTCATAGTATTATTTTCGCCAGTCGTTCATGCTAAATAATATATATATATATATACTATATAAAAAGCGGTACAGACATACTTGTAAGCAGGTCTGCGGTCTGGGGAGAAGTAATACGTTGCCTTTTCTCAAGCAATATCGAGCGGGAGGTCAGCTGTAGGGTGCGAACGAAAAGAAAGATCGCGTAGTCCAGATCTGAGGTCTTAACCTGATCTTCGAAGTGCTTCAATATGTCCCGAATAATCCTAATTGCCTGGTTGTTTCTCCGGTCTTCGTTGGTGTTGTATTCATAGTGGTCGACGTATTTGAGATAGAGCTCGGGAGAGAGTGCATAGAGTTCGTTCCTGCCGGTGAGAGACTCAGTAACTATAATTCTGATGATTTCTTTCAGGGGAGTACTCTTATCCAGGCCGATGGTGTTTTGACGCATTCTGTGCAGTTGGTCCTCAAGCTTCTGATTTAGTGTCTGTGCAATCAGCGCTTCGATGGTAGGGAAGTAGTCGTAAATTGACGCCGGTGCAATGCCGGATTCCTCGGCCACTGTGGCCACCGTAACTTGATTCGGGCCCTGCTCAAGCAAGATTTTTGTACAAGTTTCGATCAGCGATTCGACCAGGACCTTTGAGCGGCTCTGCCGCGGTTGCTTGCGTAACGGGGGAGGGGAGTCAGATTCCATTGGTTTGCCGGTAACCTTATCCGAAAACGACACTGTAACATCGCAGGAAAATTTAAAAAATATCTTTGTATCAGTGGCTTAGGAATTTATCGAATACGGAAATCCAGCGCGCAACTTCGGCCTATAATATTTGGGATCAAGGGCATAATGACGGTGCCCGTTTTAATTTTAGACAATGCGGGAGAGAAGCATGGACCCATGGAGATTAATGAACTTTGTGATGATCGCTATTTTTGTGGCGGCGATTGTCTGGCTTTACCGCGGAGACAAGGAAGCAGGGCATGTCCGCACTGTCACCTGGCTGTTTCTTGGTGCGACATCAATGTCGTGGATGGAGGCGGTATGGGACTGGGTGCTGTACTACCGTTTCAATCCTGAGCAGTTCTGGTTGATGCCAGAATGGATCCCTGTGCTGGGCATGGGCGGCGGCTTGCCATACATTATGCCCACCATCTATGGCCCCTGGTTTGTCCTGGTGAACTTTGCCACAGCCGTGTGGATGGTACAGCGCAATTTCTCACTGAAACAGATATTTGTGGGCGCGCTTGTTCTTGGTGCATTGGAGGAGCTGATTCTGGAGATTCCCTTCCTCCTGATCGGGACCTATTCCTATACTCGCGCATTGCCGGGCTTCCACATTTTTGAAGGACAAGCTCAATACCCCCTCGATGTGCCGTTATTGATGGCACCGGTAATGGCATTTATCACTGTGTTTATTGCCGTTGCTATCCGCCGGGAACAGGCGAGAGCGGCGGGGACCGGAACGCCGTCCAATACCAGCACTTTCTTCGGCCGCATGCGTGAGTTACGGGCCTTTGGTGGTACTGACGATCGCAAGGGGATCAATGCGATTTGCGTGATCATCGCTGCGCATCTCGTCTTCCTCATGCCGATGATACCGGCATTGATCATGCGCGTTACCGGCCTTAAGACCGATATCGGTGACGCAACAGCATTCGGGTGGCCGGCCTATCCATTTCCCATGTGATGCTATTGCCCTGTCGATCAGCGTAATCCAGGTATCTCACAGAAAAAATCAGCTTCCACTTTCACGCTGGAAGCTGAATTCGAATGCGCACCGGTCCCCAGGATGGCATGACCATTGAGTAGAGGCCACTACCTCCTGCCATCACGGCGGCTACAGCTACTTTCTCAATGGTCGCCATGCCCTGCCCTGGCCCCATTGTGCCCAAGCCCAAATCGCCGTCCTGACCAGAGGCCAAGACCATACGCCGAACGCGTTCTGCAGTAGGAATTACAACCGGTAAGCCATCCGTACAACGCCGAATATGCAGGTCTTCCAACGCCGCTTCTTCGTCAAAGGCCGATAACATCTCAGTCACTGTTTGCGTCCAGCGCAGCACCAACCTGTGCCGCAAAATCTTGCGCCACCTTGCGCATGTGTTGTGCGCCGCTCCCGGCAATCGGGTGTGGAAGTTTTACTCGAGGCACGTCGGGCATACCCAATGATTCAGCTACAAAATCGCCTTGAGGCCAGAATTCTTCTGTAACCAACGCTACTGCGGGAATACCGAGATTTGCTAAATTGATTCCGTCACGCACGGTGCCGGTGGGGCAAGAGCCTCAGTGCCCGCAGACAGCTACCGCCGCAGAACAATGCTGACTTATGTCTGCTAGCATATCTTCATTAGCAGGAACTGTAGGATTGCCCTTGTTATACGCAAGAACTTCAATCGATAGTTCAATGGCCTGCATGGCGGCCGCTAACTCGCTTAAAAAGCTCTCTGAGTCAGGAAATCCGTTGGCGAGAAAACCAACCTTTATGGCACTGGCCCCTTTGATATAGGCAGATAACTCGTAGGGCGTTATAGCAGCTGCAAACTGAGCTTCAGGGTTATGGTATTCGGTCATGTGGCCTCCTTTTCAAAATCAGTAAACGCCAAACTAAATACGCGATGTATCGAAATCGATTGCGGATGGCCGCTTATTGCTTGAGCAGCACCTTGCGCCTGTCGATTAACGAATCGAGCAGGCTTGATAACACATGGGTTCGTTTCACCAGCAAATGGGCGTCGTACTCCACGGTAAAGCCCACGCCGCCGTGAACCTGAATATTGGTGCGGGCGTTTTCCAGCGCTGCACGGGCTGACATCTCCACCGCGGCGGCGATTTTCCGGGTGGCATCTTCGTGTTCATCCTGCAGGCTCAACCCAGCGTAAACACACTGTGACCACGCGGCCTCGTTGCGTACTGCCATATCTGCGCACAGGTGCTTGATGGTCTGGAAGGCGCCGATAGGCTGCCCAAACTGCTCGCGCTCCCCGGCGTAGCTAACCGCTGCTGCGCAAGCCGATTCTGCGATGCCAGTAAGCACCGCACATAAGCCAATAGCCAGACGCATTACATCACTCTCACCTATGTTCTTGAGTAGTGGGGTTCCGGTCAGTGTTGTCCTTGTCAGGCTTACAGACTCATCAGTGCCTTTGAGCGTTTCCGCTTTGGCTATTGCTGCAGCCGGGAACAGATTGATTTTATTGTCATGGCAGGTGAGCAGGTAGTCCGCGTCGCCTCCGTCAAACATCAGATAGTTGTCTTCTTTCGTGGCAAGGGCGATGGCTACACGCTTTTCGCCATTGATGAGCGAGTTGGCTAGCCCTGCCTGATCGTGACGACTGGCAAGATTGGCAGTGAAAGCCGTGGCTAACACTGTGGGAGAAATCAGCTGGCGTCCGGCCTCGCGGGCCAGAAGTATTTCTTCGGCAATGCCAAGGCCGCTGCCGCCGAGGTGCTCCGGGCAGCTGACACCGAACCAGCCCAGTTTCACAAACTGCTGCCAAAGTGCGGCGGAATAGGGGGTGCCCAGGTTGATTGTTTCCTGGTAGCGCCGAATCGGTACCTCGCTAGAGAGAAACTCGCCGATCACACTGACAATTTCGGCCTGCTCGGTTGTGGGAAGAAGGTTCATTCGGTCTCCTTAGCGGCTCTTGGGCAAGCCGAGAACTCGCTCGCCAATGATGGATCGCTGAATCTGCTCGGTGCCGGCGGCGATAGTATCGGCGTAGCGAAACAGGTAAGTGCGCACCAGCTCTTCATGCTTGCCCTGGTAAACCAACCCGTCGGCTCCCAGTAGCTCCATACCGAAATGGCTAATTCGCTGGCTCAGCTTGGCAAAGAACAGACGCACAATTGATCCTTCAGGCCCGGGCAGATCCTGATTGCTGTTGCGGGAAATGCTCATGTAGGTCATCGCTTTCAAAGCTATCACCTCTGCCTTGAGACCGGCTAGGCGTTCGGCAATTTCATCATGTGCGATAGCCGCTCTTCCGCCGATGTGGACTTCTCTTGCCAGTTGTTCCATCTTTACCACGTCGTGTTCGAGTTCTACCTGGTCGGCAATGAACGCGGTGCCGCGCTCGAAGGACAAGGTGGACATGGCGGTGCGCCAGCCGTTATTGAGCCCGCCGATGACCTGTGACAGCGGGATGCGAACATCGTCATAGAAGACCTCACAGAACTCGCTCTCTCCGGCCATATTGCGGATCGGGCGTATGGTGATGCCCGGAGTTTTCATATCACAAACTACCCAGGTGATACCCCTGTGCTTTTGGGCGTCGGGGTCGGTGCGCACGAGCAGTTCCTGGAAGTCTGCGACATCGGCATAGCTGGTCCAGAGCTTCTGGCCGTTGATGACCAGGTGGTCCCCGTCGATTTCTCCACGGGTGCGCAAACTCGCCAGGTCAGAGCCTGCTCCCGGTTCTGAGAACCCCTGGCACCAGACGGCGCTGCCGTCGAGTATCTTTGGCAGGTGCTCGGCCTTGTGGTTGTCTTCACCGCAGGCGATCAGTGTGGGGCCTGCGTGCGCGAGTCCGACAAAGCAAACGCTTTTCCAGCCGCCTGGAGGAACATCGGCGGCGGCATATTCCTCATACCATATAAGCTGTCGGGTCAGAGACAAGCCTCGTCCGCCGCAGGCCTCGGGCCAGGCAATACCCGCCCAGCCTGCGTCGAAGAGGGTTTTCTGCCAGGCGGTGTCATGTTCGCGGCAGGCGGCCAGATCCGCCACAGAGGGACGCTGCTCCCGCGGGCGGTTATCCGCAAGCCACTGGCGCACGTCTTCCCTGAACAGTTGGTCATCGGGACTGAACTGAATATTCATTGAGTATGGCTCTCCAGCAGTGCCCGGATTGCAGGCAGGTCCGGTTTCAAGGATGCGTTGCGGGGTATGGACCTAGCCACCAGGAAGCGCACGGGGACCTGGTAGGCCGCCAGACCCTCCCTGGCGAGAGACGCCACCGCTTCCAGATCCAGTTCGTCAGTCCCGGTTGTGGGTTGGAGGAGGGCAGCGGGCACTTGGCCGAGCCTGTCGTCATCAAGGGCGACCACAACAGCCTCTTCGATATCCGGGTGAGTCTGTAGCACGCTCTCCACGTCGGTTGGCAGGATTTTGAAGCCGCCGCGGTTGATGGCGGCATCGGCGCGGCCCCTGACCCACAGGAAGCTCTCGTCATCGAGGATGGCGATGTCGGTGGTAGGTACCCAGGCTGCCGCGCCCGATGCGGACTGCACCGAACGGATTTCGAGTATGCCTTCTTTCCCACTGGGGAGTTCTTCGCCGCTGGTGGCATCCACAACGCGCAATTCTGTCCCCGGGAACGCCCGGCCGACGCTGCCCAGCTTAGCGGGCATGAATTCACGGTGCAGTGGGAAACTCCATCCAGCCACGCCCCCGGCAAATTCGGTGGCGCCGTACACAACCAGCAGGGGTACAGCATACCGGGCCTCAAAAGACTGCTGGATATCGGGCCGCAAAGCCGCGCTACCGCAGATCACGGCCTTGAGACTGGCCAGCTTTTCTGCGGGGACATCCTCATCCAGAATCATTTTTACCGTGGCCGGTACCAGGTGGCCCAGTTTCAACTGATGGCGCTGTACAGCATCGCTCCAGATCTTCACGTCAAAGCGGTCCATCAGGATTTGTGGCCGGGCGTCGATAATTGCCTTCAGGGTGTGAAACAGACCACCGATGTGCGCCAGAGGGTTGGCTACGATAACGGGCGTATCCTTGATTTGCACGGCACTGCTGCCGGCCTCGGGCATCTGATCAGAAATCGGGTGCAGCAGCCCTGGATACTTGAGGTGGATACGTTTGGGCGTGCCGGTGGTGCCACTGGATTGCATCATGACCGCGACGCCTTCCAGGGGGGCGCAGAATCCGGTGAAGGCCATTCCTGCACGAAGTTCCAGCCCGACCCCTGTAGCCGTATCTGTCGCTTGCAGCACGGCATTTCCGTTCCTGTCGACCGCCGCCATTAATGACTCATCGTCGATATCGTCGCCCGCAGCGATCAGCAGGGGCAATCTCAAAGACTCAAGCTCAGCGCCAATTTTTGCGCCTGAATGCATTGGATTAAAGGTGATGAAACAGTGGCCGGCGCGGGTAACGGCCAGCAGTGCGGCAACGGTTGCCGCATTGTTGTGGGCAATGACGCCGACCTGACTACCTATCGGCAGGGACAGGGAGCCAAAGATGTTATCGATGGCGTGAATACTGCCCGCCAGTTGTTCCCAGCTGTAGCTGATGTCATGGACATAGATTGCGGTAGCCTCGGGGGCTAGGGTCAGGACCTGATCCAGATGGCGGCGAAATTCTTCGTGGTTACGCACTGCTCAGCTCTCCAGTGGTTCTTCTGTGCCCCTCAGTTCCATCATTTTTGCACCTCGTTCGCGCAACTCCCGCGGCGCGACCGGCAGTGAGACAGGGCCGAATTCTCGGGAAGGCAGAAGAATTTCCGCGGTACCGGTGACCGAATCTTCATCGCGTTGGTTAGTGCCGCAAACCTTGATCGTCACCACACACCCAAGCTCATCGCGACGCTTATCTGTAACCTTGCCGCGCATGATGTGGGTATCGCCAAGGAAGTTAAACGTATTAAGCCGGTTGGACATACTCCTGAGCCATGCGTCATCCCCCATCCAGTTAGTGAGCAGGTGACTCATCCAGCAGCTGCGCATCTGGCCATAGTCATAGGGCGCGGGCAGGCCGATCTGTTGGGCCCAGTTGGGATCCCAGTGCATCCGCTGCATGACATCTGGCACGCCATACTCGTCGGGATTGTAAAAGCCTTTCAGTTTCTGGGTGCGTCCTTTCCAGGCATGGCGCAGCGGGCCGATGCCATACTCGCCCATACCCCAGCCGACGTGTTGGGAAATGACGTCTGTGACAGTCATGGGGCCTTTTACTATCGGTACCAGTTGGTCACCCACGGCGACATCTTCGAACCAGCGGGGCAGGCCACCGCGCCGTTCCTCGGCCTCATAAAGTGCGTTGATTGCTTCGATGTCCGCCTCCGTGTAGGTGGCACGTTCGATGTTGGCGTGTTTTCCTGTTTTCTTGGAGCCGCCACGTTCTGCACTGACATAACTCTCGTAGCGGACCGCTACCGGATCTCCCATACGGTCGACATGCATGAACCGGTAGGTCTCGATGATGGAGCGACCGCCGCTGAAACTGGACGTCTTGACCTCCACGCTGGAGGTACTGGAATCGACGAAGGTCTCATCACCCCTATAGATCGGCTTGTACCATTCCCAGCGCACGCCAGAGTAGTATTTACCTACGCCGCGAAACAAACCGCGGAACAAGTTTTTTTTGTCTCCACTCAGGGGCGGGATTTCGCATCGGCCGGTCGCGATGGGATACATAGGCGCTGCGACCATGCCGCGCCATCGCGATTGCTTACCGTAGGACTCATCCTGGTAGAGCGGGTTGTCATCACCATAGCCCCAGTTGAAATTTTTCATGGTCGCTGCCGCGGCTGTGGGTGACAGCGTATCGCAGCGTAAAGGGACCGGTACGCCGATTTGCCGGCGGGCGCGGTCGACATCTTCATCGGTGATTTCTGCGCTGATGTCTTTATCTTTGCCGCCATCGACTTGTTTTGATTTGGCCATGGTATTCCAGCTCTTTGCTGCCCCTGTACAGGGCATAATGTTAGTTAAGTGGTGATAGCAATAAAGAGTATACTAATAAACTGCCAAATACCAGCAAAGCGCCAAGAGTCGTGGATCGGTTTGCATTGATTTTTTATAAAGTATACTATTAACTTGTTCCACATTGACTGCGAGCACCAGCTCGATAAGGTATAACAGAACCAACCGGGAAGTATTATGTATAACGTGACCGTCCCCGAGCATGTCCCTGAAGAACTGGTAAGGTCCTTCAATGTTTTTGAAATTCCTCCCACGGCGGATATTTTCGTTGAGATTTCAAAACTGCACGAAACCCATCCGCCGATCTACTACAACAGCACACCTCAATTGGACCGGACCTTCTCCCGGGGTGCCTGGCAAGTCACTTCAATGGAATATATTCAGGAGATCATGCGTACCCCGGATGACTTTTCCAGCGTAGGTATCTCCGGTTTTAACGAGTTGATCCAGCTCGGTTACGAACTGATGATTCCCGTCGATACCGATCCACCTGTGCACGGTGAAGTGCGCGGGCTGATTCGCGAGCAATTGCAACCGAACAATGTTGCCAAGCTTGCCGATGGCATTCGTGAGCTGTCGCAGGAGGTGGTACAGAAGTGTGTCGCTCAGGGCAGCAGTGAGTTTGTAAAGGACGTCGCTTCCATTTTCCCCACCCAGATTTTTCTGCTGCTTATGGGCATGCCCATGGAGGAGGCGGAACAGTTCCTGGAGTGGGAGGCCGATTTATTGCAGCCCGACCCCAATAATATTGAAAAGTCTCGGGACGCCATCCGCAAGATTGTGGCGCGGGTGCAGCAGGGCTTCGAAGAACGCCGCGCCGATCCGCAGGATGATTTTCTGACCCTGTTGGTCAATGCGGACCTCACAGAGGAACTGCGTACCGGGCTGGGTTTCAACCTGTTTGTCGGTGGCCTGGATACGGTGATGAACCAGCTCACCTGGGTCTTCAAATACATCGGTGAGCGCCCTGAGTTGCAGCAGCAACTGCGCGGTAACCCCGAGTTGATAGCCAGTTCGCTGGAAGAAATCATGCGCCTTCACTCAGTGCTGACCACCCGGCGCTTTGTCACCCGGGATATGAATTTTCAAGGGGTCAGCTTTAAAAAAGGGGACAGTGTGGAACTGCTGATGGCGGCGGGCAGTCTCGATGGAAATGCCTTTGAGAACCCCCACGAAGCAGACCTTGAGCGCAAGCCAAACCGCCACATGGGCTTCGGCTGGGGACCGCATATGTGTATCGGCATGCACCTGGCGCGCCTGGAGATGCGTATTCTTGTGGAAGAGTGGCTGCAGGCGATACCTCAGTTTTCTGTGGTGCGCCCTGAAGAGCTGGAGTTCCACGTGGGCATCTGGGGACTGAATTCACTCCCGCTGTCCTGGGATTGATTGTCAGGCGTGAGTTTTTATACAGATGGAGTGGGCAATGGATAATGCACTGCTGCGCGAGGACTTCGATGGGGTCATCGCGCTGACACTGAACCGGCCCGACAAGCTGAATGCGATCACGCCCGCGATGCTCGAAGGTATTTCTTTGGCGCTCGCCGAACTGCGTGACAACAACCAGCACAGGGTTCTGTTAATTAAAGCGACGGGGCGTTATTTCTCCGCCGGCATGGATATCAGCGCTGGCATGGCACCAGCGGGGGATAGCGGGGTCGAGTTCCGTCGCTGGTACCGTACCTCCCTGCACAGCCTGTTCGATGAAATCGAGGCGGTGGAGAAGCCTGTAGTGCTGGCGGCCCACGGCCCCTGTCTGGGCGGAGCGCTGGAAATGGCCTGCTCATGTGACTTCCGCCTCGCCGCGACAAGCGCAAAGTTCAGTCTTCCCGAGGTTCAACTCGGGCTGATACCTGGTAGTGGCGGTACCAGTCGTCTGACGCGGCTGGTTGGCGCTGCCAATGCCAAATGGTTGGTTATGGCCGGTCAGGAGGTGAGTGCCGAGCGGGCCTTACAGATGGGCCTGGTGCAGGAGGTTTGTAGCGATGATCAGTTCGACCAGCGCTGCCGTCAGTTCTGTACCGATCTGGCGAACCTGCCGGAGGAGGCTAGCGCCATGGCCAAGATCACCATTGACACTGTAGCCGACCTTGACCGCACTGGTGCGCGACAGGTGGAGCGGATTGCCAATACGTTTCTCACCCGTTCGCAAGAGCACCGTTCTATCATGGATGCCCTCGTGAACCGAAAAAATGACGCCAACCGCAAAAAGAAGAAGTAGAGAAACTTGCATGACTGAGAAAAACTGGTCTCTGGGACCACAGGGTACGGTAACTGGTATTCTTCGCGATTCCGCTGCGCAAAGCCCCGACAAGCTTTTTATCGAGTTCCAGGGCGGCAGCAGGGCAACTTACGGTGAATTCAACAACCGCTCCAATGCACTGGCTCGCGGGCTGATTAATGCCGGAGTAAAAGCGGGTGACACGGTTGGCGTAATGCTGGACAGCAATCTGGAGTGTGTGCTGAGCTGGTTTGCCGTCAATAAAGCGGGGGCGACCTGGGTGCCGTTTAACACCGCACTGAAAGGTGAGTTCCTGCGCCACCAGGTGGACAATGCTGGCGCCAGCCTAATCCTTGCCGAGAGTGATTATACCGAGCGCTTTGCTGCCATCGAGGGCCAGGTCGATTGTGTGAGTCGTATTTTTGTGCGTGGCGATGTACTTGCCGACGGCCCCCGTTCGATTGAACTACTGCCACTGACTACACTGTACGCAGCGGATGACAGCGATCTGCCAGAGTGCAATCAACCCTCAGATCTGTCCATGTTGATTTATACTTCGGGCACCACCGGGCCGGCCAAGGGCTGCATGATTAGCCATAACTACGCGGCCAATATGGCACGCCTGTCCCGTGAGAGTGCCGACCGCGGGCCGGAGGATGTTAACTGGTCCTGCCTGCCCATGTTCCACCTCAATGCCACCACAACCACCGTGCTGGCCACGCTACTGACCAGCGGACGCTGTTACTTCATGCCGCGTTTTTCGCTGTCGGGGTTCTGGTCGTCCATCCAGGCCTCTGGTGCGACTGTGGTTAATATTATCGGCCAGATGGTGCCGCTGATTGCCAAGTTGGAAGACACCGAGGAATCGAAGGCCTGCTACGAGCAGGTGCGGGCGGTGATGGCTCTGCCTTTCGATGAGCACCTGCAGGCGGTGTGGCGCGAACGCTTTGGCATCACCATCGCCGGGGCCAACTGCTACGGTCTTACCGAGGCCTCGCTGATGATGAACCTCGAAGCGGGCGAGTACGCCAAGCCTGGATCCTCCGGCAAGCGCAATGAATACTTCGACGTGATGGTAGTTGATGACGACTTCAATGAATTGCCAGCGGGTGAGGCGGGGGAGGTGGTTTGCCGGCCGCGCAGGCCCCATATCATGTTCGAGGGCTACTGGAAAAATCCACAGAAGACCCTCGAGATTATGGCGGGCATGTGGTTCCACAGCGGTGATATCGGCAAGTTCGATGAGGACGGTTTTTTCTTTTTCGTCGATCGTAAGAAAGACTACTTGCGCAGGGGTGGCGAGAATATCTCCAGTTATGAATTGGAAGTGGCGATACAGGCCCATCCAGCGGTTAAGGAAGTGGCGGTGCATTCCGTGCTGTCTGAGCTGTCTGAGGACGAGGTTAAGGCCACTATTGTGTTGGCTGACGGTGCCGCTATCACGGAGGAAGAATTGTGTCGCTGGTCTGTCGACTATCTACCCTATTATGCCGTGCCGCGATATATCGAATTCAGGGGCTCCCTGCCGATCAATCCCCTCAACAAGGTGATGAAATACGAGCTGCGTGACGAGGGAGTAACCCCCACGACATGGGACCGTAACGACTCTGATTTCCAACTGGTGAAACGGTAAATACCATGAGTGAAATACCGATCTTAGTACGCATCGACGGCCACGTTGGTGTTATCAGTATCAACCGCCCTGAGAAGCACAATGCCATGGACGACCTGGCCCAGGCGGCCTTCCTTGAGGCAGTGCAGAGCATGATCGGGGACCGGGAAGTTCGGGCGATTGTGCTGCGCGGCGAGGGCAAGTCCTTTTGCGCCGGCAGGGACACCTCGGTTCTGGGGCAGCGCCCGGAGGGGGAGAGTGATTACGACTACGTACGCCGGGCCCAGCAGATTCAGCACTGTCTGCTGGACTGCCCCAAGCCGATTATTGCCGCGGTTCGTGGAGCAGCTATCGGTGGCGGTTTTGAGTTTGCGTTGGCAGCAGATATGCGCGTGGTGGGTCGGTCCGCCAAAATGAGCTTGCCTGAGATTATTTACGGATTGCTCCCGGACATGGGGGGAACCCAGACCCTGATGTCGATGATAGGCCGCGCTCGCACCAAGTATTATGTGATGACGGGCAATACCATTAGTGGCGAGGAAGCCTTCGATATGGGCATTGCCGACTGGCTCGAAGAGGATGACCAGGTGGATGAAAAGGCCATGGAGATCGCCGGTGAAATTGCCGCTAGACCACCCCAGAACGTGAAGATGGCCAAAGCCCTGGTGGACCAGTTCTGGATGGGTGGTATCAAACGCGGCTTGAACCAGGAACTCAATAGCATTACCGCGCTGTTCAAGACTGAGGATTACGCAGAGGCCCGGACCGCGCTGAAAGAAAAGCGTGATCCTCGTTTCAAAGGTAAATAGCCAAGGGCAAATAGGAGACAGACACCATGCCGCTTTCCAACCCCCCCGAATACGGCCAGAGCATGTTGCCAGCGGGCACATACGCCGGACAGGTGGTACTTATTACCGGCGGCGGCACTGGCCTGGGTAAGGCCATGGCGCTGGAGTTCGCCCGTCTGGGTGCTGCTATCGCGATCATAAGCCGCAAGCCGGAGCACCTCGAGTCGGGGATGGCTGCCATTCGTGAACTCGGTGGCGAGGTTGCTGCCGTGCCTTGTGATATTCGTGACCCGGATCAGATCGCCAGTGCTTTCGACCAGATCGAGGAAGCTATCGGCCCGGTGACCGTCCTGGTGAATAATGCCGCGGCGAATTTTCCCGTGGCGGCAGAGACAATGAGCGCCAACGCCTGGAGGACAGTCACCCAGATCGTTTTGGACGGCACGTTTTTCTGCGCCACTGAGTTTACTCGCCGGCGGCTGGTCGCGGGTGAGGGTGGGGCGATTCTCAATATCGGTGCCACCTATTCCTGGACCGGCGGGCCGGGCACCGCCCATTCGGCTGCGGCCAAGGCGGGTGTGACCAACCTGACCCAGTCCTTGGCGGTGGAGTGGGCACCGGACGATATCCGCGTGAACTGCCTGGCCCCGGGGTTATTCCTCAACGAGGATCACCCTGACAACCTGGTCAAGGGCGTGAAAGGCGGTGCGGGGCGTGAGTCCAGCCGACCGGCATCCCGGGTGCCGGCGGGTCGAACCGGCGCTATGCATGAATTGGGCTGGGCGGCCACGTACCTATGCTCGCCATTCGCTGGCTACATAACCGGCCACACACTGGTGGTTGATGGCGCCAACTGGTTGCGCCGTTCACTGGTCATGCCGGAATTTGAAACCGTAAGAGACACGATCGCGCCGCGGTTGTGACAACAGTGTATATGGAGAATAACGATGTTTGGTAATGACTATAAATCTCGCCGTGTGGTGGTCACCGGTGCGGCATCAGGTATGGGAGCTGAGGCGTGCAAACTCCTGCTCGAGTGCGGTGCCGAGGTAATCGGGGCGGATATTAACGCCATTGATAATCCTGCTATCACCGGTTACCAGATGAACCTGATGGAACAGGTCAGCATCGACGCCTTTGTCGCTGAGTTGGAAGATGAATCTATCTATGCCGTATTCTGCTGCGCGGGCCTCCCCCAGACATTTCCGCCGGTCGACGTTGTACAGGTAAATTTCCTGGGTAATCGCTATCTGATTGAGGGGATCCTCCCGAAGCTGCAAGCTGAGAGTGCTGTTGCAGTCATCACCTCGATGACCTTGGGTTGGGTGCAGGATGCAGAGCGCCTGTCGCCGTTAATTAACAGCGCCACCATGGAAGAGGGGCGCGCCTGGGTTGAGGATAGCCTGGAGAATCTTGGCGACTCCTACATTGCAGCCAAACACGCACTCGCTGCCTGGGCGACCATCAACAGTACTCGCTATATTCAGCGCGGTACCCGTTTGAATGTGCTGTGCCCGGGAATCACCCAAACGCCCATGCTGGCTTCATTCTTTGAGGCGGCACCCGAGGCGATGGCGATGTTGCCGCAGCCACTAGGCCGTGAGACTACGGCGGAGGAGCAGGCATTTGCCATGCTGTTCCTCAATCATCCCCGTGCAAGTGCATTGGTCGGGCTTAGCCTATATAACGATGGAGGCTCACAGGCTGCCATATTGTCGGCGGCAGCTGCGGGATTGATGTAATGGACTCCAGCAAACTCTATATCAATGGCCAGTGGCTTGTGCCCGACAGTGGCGAACATAGGTCTGTCGTCAATCCGGCCACTGAAGAGATTATCGGCAGTGTCGCCATGGCAGGCCTGGCCGATTGCGACAATGCGATTGCCGCCGCACGCAGCGCGTTTGACCAGTCCGGTTGGCGTTATCTGGAAAGGCATGAACGCGCCGATCTCCTGTCGCAGTTCCTGGACTGTGTCGAGGCGGACAAAATGGGGCTGGTTGATTGTATCGTAGCGGAAAGCGGCCATTCGTTTGCCGTTACCTTGCAGGTGCATATTGACATTGCGCTCGCCATTGCACGGCAGCAGGTAGTGTTCGCGCGACAGAACCTTGATGAAATGACCCCGGTCAGCATCATACCCAACCCGTTCAACGGCGGCGCGACACAGGTGGCTTCTGCTTCTCGGGTCATTCGCAAGCCCCATGGTGTGGTAGCCGCGATTACACCGTTCAATGCCAATTTTATGTTGGCCCTGATAAAGATTGTGCCGGCCCTGTTGATGGGCAATACCGTAGTGCTCAAAGGTTCGGAACTGACGCCTCTGGAAGTATTGCAGCTAGGCATGTATGCCGATCAGTCCGGAATACCCGCCGGTGTACTGAATATTATTCTGGGTGATGCTTCAGTTGGCGATCGCCTGGTGACTCACGAAGATGTGGATGTTGTCAGTTTTACGGGTTCGGATAAGGTCGGCAGCCTCATCATGGGCAACGCCGCCCCGGGTCTTAAACGGGTGTTACTGGAATTGGGCGGAAAGTCCGCTTCGGTGGTGTTGGCCGATGCCGACCTGGGCACTGCAGCCCTTTTCGGCGCAGCCAACGTCACCACAATGGCCGGGCAGGGCTGCGGGCTCTGTACTCGCCACATTGTTCACAACTCCATCCTCGATGAGTACATTGAGCGGCTTAAGCGGACGCTGTGGGCTATGTCTATCGGCGACCCCGCTAATCGCTTCAACACTATGGGGCCGCTGATTTCCCGGCAGCAGCTTGAGCGCACCGAGCGATTTGTTGCCATGGCACGGGAGGAAGGCGGCAGGGTTGTTTGCGGAGGCCGGCGACCTGTGCACCTGGACAGGGGCTATTTTTATGAGCCGACGCTGATTACGGGCCTGTCACCGGACAGCGAGGTTTGCCAGCAGGAGATTTTTGGGCCGGTCATCGCGGTGCTCGGTTTCGACAGTGATGAAGAAGCCCTAGCCATCGCCAATAATTCCCGTTACGGCCTCAGCGGGGCACTGTTCTCGGCCGATAAGGGTAAGGCCCTGCAGATGGCCGAATGCATCGATACAGGCTGGGTCACCATCAATGCTGCCGTGATCGCGCCGGACACCCACGCGCCCTTTGGTGGCATCAAACGCTCTGGGTTTGGTAAGGAGTGGGGGCTTGAGGGCTTGAAAGAATTTAGCTATCAGCAAACGCTGAACTTCCCCGTGGGTTGATGGCCAAACCACTATTTCTATATCTTCAGATAACTGGCCACCAGGGCGCGATGATCGCGCATATGACGACTCGCAGATTTGGTATCTTTATTCTTGATATCACGGATGATGCGCTCGTGGCTGCGCACCAGCAGGGTCTTGTTATTGATCATTCGCTTTAGTTGCTTTGCCTGGGTAGGCTTGAAAATGGTTGAATTGATAAGGATATCGATATAGAGGCTAAGCACCCGGTTGCCGCTGGCACGGCAGATTGCGCTGTGCAGTTTTGACGCTGCGGCAACAAACTCCTCAGAAGTCTCGACCTCGGACTCTGCCGCCAGCGCTGCCTCCAGCTCCGCAATCTGCTCATCCGTTGCGTGTTTGGCCGCCAGTTCTGCGGCAAAGGTATCCAGGGCAATGCGTGCCTCGTAAACCTGGTCGAAGGGAAGACTGGCCTGTTCCAGGAACTGGGCTGCCGCTTCAATGGTGTTACTGGGATTGGCTTTAGCGACGATTAAGCCACCATCTCGGCCCTTGCGGCTCTGGGAGACGCCTATCAATTCCAATATTCTGGAGGCCTCCCGGAAGATGGAGCGGCTCACACCGTACTTTTTAATCAGTTCTACTTCTGAGCCAAGGCGATCGCCAACCTCCAGGCCCTGCTCTCCCATATCCTGCTTAATCTGGTACATAAGCCCCTGGCCAGATTTACTGTGACCGGAGTCAAACCACTGTGGATAGATGTTGCGCTGTTGTGGGTCCAGGTGGCTTTCTGACGCCATCACATCTTCCATTAGCTTGATGTAAGCCTCGACTTGCCTTATTGCCTTGTTCTCCTCGTTGGCGATGATGGCGCTGACCATTCGCTTGAGGATTCCCTGGCCCTTCAGGCGACTTTTCTCCAGAATCTCCCCGGACAGACTCGCAAGATCGGCGAAATCAATAGCGACATAATCCAGCGGCGCGATGAACAGGGACAGGACCGTATTGCCGCTGACTCGGCCAATCTCATGAATGAGTCGAAGATGTGCAAAGATCTCGTCAACAACATTCTCGGTTGGTTTGAGCGCCTCTGCGAGTAATTGCTGCAGGGTAGGTACAATCTCGTCGGTGAGCCTCATTGTAGCCAGTCGAACCGAGAGTCGCTGAAGCCGGTGTCGTGCCTCTATGACTTCGGCGAAGGATACGTCTGTCAGGTCAAAGTAATCACGGAGAATGTTGATGATCGCAGTCTGTGTTGGCTTGGCAACCACAAGGCCGCCACTGGGACCGCGCGTGGTTTTGGCCAGGCCCTGCCACTCCAGCACGCGTATGGCTTCGCGGAAGGTATCGCGGCTGATGCTGTAACGCTTCAGTAACTCCGGTTCGCGGCCCAGAAAGTCGCCCTCCTGCTGGCCCTTATCGATAATATCCCGCGCAATCTGTCGCGCGATTTCGTGTGAAAGCTTCTGCTTGACTGGTTGAAGTATAGCGGTCATAGGCTCCTGGGAACGCCTGGATTTAGAAACGGGTACATGCTTGCTTTTCGACATCATATTGAATCTATTATAGTATACCAAATAATTAAACGTACTTGTAAGCAGGGATTATAGGAGCCAATAGATGACTCGGACATTACCGGTGGTGAATGAGGATGAAGTGCTGTTCTGGAAAGGCGGTGCAGACGGCAAGCTTCATTTTCCCCAATGCAGGCAATGCCAATACATTGTGCACCCGCCAGCACCTGTGTGTCCACAATGCTACGGGCGAGAGCTTGGCGAGACCACGGTGTCGGGGGAGGGCACGGTTGCCACCTTTACTATCAACTACCAACCATGGGTGCCTGATATGCAGGTACCGTTCACCATAGCCATCGTTGCACTGAACGAGCAGGACGATCTGCGTTTGATGACCAACATCGTGAACATACCACCTGAAAAGGTCGAGATCGGGATGCGGGTCAGCGTGGTGTTTGAGGTCTGCGACGAAGACATCTATCTCCCGTTGTTTGAGCCGATGAAGGTATCCGTATGATCGTTGGTGAGAAGATGACAGCGATTACGGGCAGTGCCCAGTCTGCGGTGGGTAGGCGACTCGGGCGTAGCGGTCTGGATCTCACCGTGGAGGCTTGCCTGGCGGCAATCGCTGACGCTGGTTTGGAGGTGAAGGATATCGACGGTCTGTCTACCTGGCCCGGCTTTGCCGAGCAGCCGCCGGGGTTTTCGCCGGTCGGGGCGCCAGAATTGAAGGAAGCGCTGCGCCTCAAGCTGAATTGGCACGCCGGTGTCTCGGAAGCGCCGGGTCAGTTCGGCAGCATCTTCAACGCCGTCGGTGCAATTACGGCCGGGTTCTGCCGTCACGTTCTGTGCTTCCGCGTCTTAACCGAGTCTTCATCGGCGGGTAAAGCCAGCGTCATGGGGCAGGGCGAGCGCGTCGATGGTTGGTCTAAATACATGGTGCCCTTCAATGCATTGTCGGCCGCCAACTGGACCGCGCTATTTGCGCAGAAGCATTTCGATTGCTACGGCACGACCCGCGAACAACTCGCCCAAATCGCCATCAATGGGCGCAAAAATGCCGCATTGAACCCCAAGGCAATCTACCGGGACCCCCTGAGTCTGGACGAGTACATGGAGTCGCGCATGATTTCCTCTCCCCTGTGTCTCTATGATTGCGATGTGCCTGTCGACGGGGCAACGGCGGTCATTGTGTCCCATATCGATGCTGCGGCAGACCTGCGGCGCCCGCCACTGCGCATTGAAGCTATTGGTTCGGCACATAACAGTCGCTACTCCTGGTTCCAGTTTGACGACCTTGCCACCCAGGCATTACGGGATGCCGCGCAAATGATGTGGCAGCGCACGGACCTGAAACCTGCGGATGTTGATGTCGCCGAACTGTACGACGGTTTCAGCTTTATCTGCCTGGATTGGCTGGAGCAACTGGGGTTCTGCCCGGTGGGTGAGGGAGGCAGGTTTATCGAGGGCGGAGAACGCATTGCCCTCGATGGCGAACTGCCCCTGAACACCAATGGCGGGCATCTGTCTGCGGGTCGCACTCACGGCTTTGGGCTCTTACACGAGGCCTGTGTCCAGTTGTGGGGCGAAGGTGGTGCACGCCAGGTAGGAGGCGACCCGAAGGTGGCCGCGGTCTCTGCCGGGGGTGGCCCCCTGGGCGGATGCATGCTGGTCACTAGCGATTAATTACAGTATACTATATACTTTAGGCAGATTGGCTGCAGATGTTTTGTGGCCCGTGCAAAAGCCCGCTGACCCGGAACTGCCCACCGGTGTTTAAGGGTTCGCCAAGAGGAAACCCACAACGTGGATCTGGAATTAAGTGAATCCCATCTCGCCTTTCAGGAGGAGGTGGAAAATTTCCTTGTGTCAAACTGGCGTAGTGATCTGGCAAAGGACCCGGAGGCGATCAGTGTGTTTCGCCGCACGGCGACCGGGGCCGGGTATCTGTATCGTAACGTACCTGAGATCTACGGCGGCTCTGGGCAGTCTCCTGACGTACTGAAGGCAAAAATCATTCGTGAATCCTTTGCCGGTGTTCGGGCACCGCGAGAGATGCCCGGGGTGGGCATGATGATGCTGGTCCCAACACTACTCGACTGTGGTAGTGAATTACAGAAACAGAGTTTTATCCCCAGGACCCTCACGGGGGAGTATCGATGGGCTCAGGGTTACTCTGAACCTGGCGCAGGTAGTGATCTGGCATCGCTGCGCACTAAAGGGGAACTCGTCGATGGTCACTGGCTTATCAATGGACAGAAGATCTGGACGACTATGGCACACAAGTGCACGCATATGTTCGCCCTGGTGCGCACTGAGCCTGACGCTGGCAAGCATGCCGGTATTTCCTATCTGCTGTTTGAGCTGGACCAGCCGGGTGTGACGATAAGACCCTTGAAGCAGATGAACGGCGACAAAGAATTCTGCGAAGTTTTCTTTGAGGATGCCCGCACACCGGCGGATTGGATCGTCGGTGAGCGGGGCGAGGGCTGGCGCGTTTCAAAAAGCACATTGAAGCACGAGCGAAATTCCGTCGGAGCCGCCAGCGGCTCGAAAGACCTGTTTGACAAACTCGTTAAGCAGGCGCGAAAAACCACACTGAATGAACGCCCGGCTATAGAGGACCCGCTTGTTCGTGACCGCTTGGCGAAAATTCAGGGCCACGTCATGGCGCACCTGTGCGCCGGATACTATCAGCTCTCCTGTGATGCCGGGGGCGCCGATGCCGGTATCGTGGGCCTCATGAATAAAATGAATACCACTGTGATTGGTCACGAGATCGCCGCTGCGGCGTCAGAGGTCATCGGCGACAGTAACTTGCAAATGCCGGATTATAAGGTGGGCAGGCCGGGTGCGGAAAAGTGGGTGAACCAGCAGATGTTATCCCTGGCGGCGGCGCTCGGGGGCGGCACGTCTAACATCAACCTGAACATCATCGCCGAGCGTGGGCTGGGACTGCCAAGGGATTAATGAATGGACTTCCACCTGAGTGAAGAGCAGGAAATGATCCGGGATTCGCTAGTCGGCTGTTACTCGCAATGCAATAGCGATGAGCTGCTGGTGCAGAAATACGACAGGGAACCGGCGCTTGACGATGAGCTATGGCGGGCCCAGTTGGCACTGGGATTAACCGGCGTGATGGTGCCCGAGTCTCTGGGCGGGCTGGGCATGGACCTGCTTACCCTGGCGGTGGCGGCCGAAGTGTCGGCTTCTTACGCGGTGGCTACGCCCATGGAGTATCAGTGTCTGGCGGCCTGGGCCATTGCGTGCTCCGACTCGCAGACATTAATCGAAACCTGGCTGCAGCCAATTGTGCTAGGCGAAAAAATCGCTACCCTCGCCTTGTCAGACGAGGGGGCCGAGGGTGGCCCCGACAGTCTCTCGACACATGACGGAGCTACTGTCAGCGGCATTAGACGCTTTGTGCCCTTTGCCGCGGAAGCAGATATTGCCGTGCTCACTTTGGGCGACGGCAAACTGGGTCTGGTGGAACTCCGGCATGACTCTGTCGTACGGGAGGCAGTGGCGCCGCTGGACAGGTCACGACCGGTCTGTCATCTGCGCCTGGACAGCACGCCTGTGGTGATCTTCCCGGAGGCTCTGGCACAGCGCTTGTACGACGCCGCACTCATTCTGCACGCAGCCAGCGCGTTCGGCGCAGCCAAGCGCTGCCTGGATATGTCGGTAGAGTACGCCAAGGTGCGCGAGCAATTTGGTCAGCTGATCGGCCAGTTCCAGGCGCTGAAACATCAACTGGCCCATATGGCGCTGGACACTGAGCCCGCGCGATTCTTGTACTGGTATGCCGCCCACTGTTGGGATATCGAGACCGAAGATGCGCGGCAGATGGCCGCGCTGTGCAAAGCGCACCTGGGTGAGGTCGCAGTGGACACTGCGCGGGCGGCAGTAGAGGTTCATGGAGGAATTGGCTTTACCTGGGAGCTTCCAATCCACATCTGGTTAAAACGCGCCATGGCCGACAGCGCTATCTATGGCACGCCAGCGAGACAGCGGGCACGAAGTGCCGAGCTTGCTCGCTGGTGAGCCGGATGACTGAGGTGTATTGCAATGAACTTTGAATTTTGTCAGGAACAAATTTAGCTGCAGGAAGAAATCCGGCAGCAAACCAGCAGTGCTTGTCCATAGACTGCATTTTATTAGAAAGATAGGGGTACTTTACATGAATATCGAGTTACAAAAATCCTTGGTGTCGGAGTGGTATATGGGGTTTACGCACCGCGATGGAGACCGTTTTGTCGCTACTCTCGCAGACAATGTTGTTATAAGGGCTGTTGGCAATAGTCCTTTCTCAGGCACTTTTGAAGGTAAGGCGACTATCCAGGCGGCAGT
>ENA-OSJC01000877-OSJC01000877.1-marine-metagenome-genome-assembly--contig:-NODE-877-length-27154-cov-12.111866_pt1 | contig 27154 bp, 23 predicted proteins | sample MGYA00237885_ERZ534234 | MGnify/ENA primary metagenome ERZ534234 (study PRJEB26413, sample SAMN06343907) | marine metagenome | isolation source: coastal waters | place: Atlantic Ocean: West Antarctic... | reverse complement strand
CTTAACAGATGTAAAAACTAAGTATGAAGATACTTACCAATATGGTGGAACTTGGAAAAGTAAGAAGAATTAGTTAGTTTTCTTTTTCCCAGAAGTAAGGCAATGTCCACTGACCTTTACTAGGATAAGAGCAACTCTGACATAAAGATGGAAGCATATCGGTATTTCCTTGTAAAAAATTATTTCTTAATTCTTTAAATTCAAAATTAGACCAAACTTCTTTTATAGTGGCATTTTTTAAATCTCCAAAAATATTTTTTCCATTTACATCTAAACAGCAAATTCTTACGCTACCATCAATTTGAATAAAGGCTTGACTAAATGGAAAAAAACATTTTGAAGAAAAAATTTCTTTACTTTGATATATTTTTGTATCATCAATTTGACCACCCCAATTATGCATTGAAGTTCGCAAAACCTTATCTGCCTTTCTTTTCCAAAAATGAAAAAAATCTTCTTCCTCATGTTTATTAGTCTCATTTATCAACATTCTAGGAAACACCCATGGATAAATAGAAAAATTTTCTTTTCTTTTTCTAATTAATAGCTGTGTGTTTTTATATGCTTTGTCAGTATCAACACCAATTCTATTTGCTTGACTTGTAGTTTGAGTTAATCCATCTAAAGAAGCAATTACAAATTGTAAGGTTCCCTGTAAGTTATATTTAAAGATATCATCTATCAATTTTTCGCTAAAAAACTCCATATTACTAGATAAGTAAATATTTTTAATTTTCTTTTCTTTTGCATAAAGTAAAAATTTAATAAGCTCTTTATGAAGAGTTGGATCTCCATCCATAAATAGAGCAATAGATTTAACTTTTTTCCTGTGCAAATGAATTTCATCAATTATTTTTTTAAATGTATCAAAATGCATATATCCTTTTTTTCTAATATGTTCTGGCTGAGGACAAAACCAGCACTTTGCATTACAGATATTTACAGTTTCAATTGAAAAGCTTTGTGGAAAATCAGCTAAACTTTTTAATTTCTGTTTTTTAAAATAATTAAATATTATGTTGGGTATTAATAATTTAGATTGTTTTTTCAATCTTTTTATGAAAATAGATCTATGATATACTTCAAAAAAATGATGTCTAAAATTGAAAAAAGGCACTAAAAAAAAATATGATATAATTTTAAAAAATTTCATAATTAAGTTTTTTAAAAAAATAACTCTATTATTAAAAATGCTATTTTTTTGTAGCATAAATAGTCATAAAGTTTCCATAAAATGCAGGTGATACTCTAGAAGTGTCAAAAACCCGATTTAAGTTCTCCCTAGTGAAATACTCTGTTTCAAAAAATGGATATTCAATCTTGTCAACTTGAAAACCACTATCTTCTAATAAATCCCTCAATGAAAAGTCACTAAATAAAGAAATATGAGTTTTATCATGAAGCATTCGAAAATTTTCTCCAAATCTTCTTGCCATAGCGCAATCAAAATTTGGAGAGCTTAAAATCAATTTGCCGTGAGTTTTCATAATATGATAGATATTTTCAATAAAAGAAATTGGATCTACTATGTGCTCGATCACATGATACGAAAAAACCACATCAAAAAACTCTTCTTCATAGGAATTAATTTCAAGAGGGTTTGTATTCATATTAGTGATATGTTTTCTTGCATTTTCAGCAGCAATATTTGAAACTTCTAAACCATATTTAACATATCTATTATCAAATTTTGATGAAATAAAACCATTACCACAACCAATATCTATAATTGTTTTTTGTTTATCATCTTGAATAAGTCCATTAATAAAATTAATCTCATTTTTACATAGATCAAATCTACCCTCAGACTCTTCTATAAAATTCTTAACTATACCATCAGGGTTTTCTTTCGGAAGGAAATAATCATCATATTTAACTGTGACAGGTTTAACTTTTTTAAAGTATCGATCTTCACTTAATTTTAAATTCTTCTTTACTAAAGCCTCCACAATTACAAGATCAGTTTGAGTATCAATTTCGTACTGAGCCTCTTTAGGCAATTTAAGATAGCTTACAGGAGGGCATATTCGATTTTTAGTTTTTAATAATGCATTTACCTCAGTAATCCAAAAACAGCCAGTCTCAAGGAAAAGTGGATCCTTAAGCTGAGACATTGGCCTTGAAGTAATGTCTTTATCATCTAATAAAAAACCAAAAAATTCAGTATACGTTGATACACTTTTACTTCCTTCTTTATCCAAGAGTTTAAGGCCTTGTTGAATATATTCAGGCTTATTTAAGGGACTCGTTGCTTGCAATAAAACAACATTATCATATTCTTCACCCTGTTTCTTTAGCTCATTTATTACGTATATTAAAGTTTCCTCAGATTTTGAACTTCCACCAGATATTTCAGCAGGTCTTAACATAGCCTCTGCACCTAGTTTTTGAGCTAAATCATAATAATCTTGAGAATCAGTACAGACAACTAATTTATCAATTTCTGGGGTGTTTAAAGCACAATTAATTTGGTAATACAAAAGTGGATTGCCAGCAACCAATTTAATATTCTTATGCTTAACTCTATGACTTCTTGATCTCAATGGTAAAACTGCAAGATTTTTCATTTTAACCAATTACAAAAATTTAAAAATACTATTTGATTTAATGACTTGGGAGTTTTGTAGGATCAACACTAACCCCTTTAGGGAATAAATCCATTGGAATTTGATCACTAATTATGGCATCTTTATATAATAAATTAGCCAATTCTTCTTCCCTTCCAAAACCGAAATCATCAATTGTAAATTCAAGTTTAGTATCTTGGTAGTGTTTTAAAAAATTAGCAGTACTATCTTCTACTTCAATAGTATTTGCCCAGCGAATATTTAGAAGATTAAAGCCCTCTTCTTGCCTCCATCTTATTCGAGATGGAACTGACAATTTAGCACCACTTTTAATGAGATCAATAACTTTAGTATCTTGGATAAACTTAAAAGGTTTAACTATAAACTCTTTACCCTTGAATAATGGATCTTTTCCATTCATCTTCCCATCAGCTGCAAATGCATCCATTCTGCAACCCGTTTGACAGACATCTATATAGTCGCATCCCTTACAACCTTCGTAATAATAGCTTTTATTTCTCCAGGCAGAAGTATTGCTGAAAGCTTTTTTTAGCCCTAAATTAAATACATTACCATAATCTTTATCCTCCATGACACAACCATGAGTTTCTCCAGTAGAATTGATATTAAAACGATGGCCAGATTGCGTTGGACAGCCACGTCCAACAAAATCAGCATACTTTTCCAAATCCCCTAATAAGCACAACGGGTAACTTATAAGTGTTCCAACTTTTATACCTGTGTCCTTCTTGAGTCTTAAAAGTTCATCTAGACCTTCAATAGCAACCTTTTGATTTACTCGATGTTGCAAGCCATCACTTCTATCATAGGCAGGAGGTACAACTCTATGCGCTATAAATTGAGTAGCACCAAGATTATGAACTATCTTCCCTGACTCATATAAAGAATCTTTATTATTATTAGTACAGATGGTATTAACACTAACTCTAATACCATGATCTACAGCACACTTTATTCCTCTAACTACATTATTGTATGCATTTTTTGTCTTTGTTATTTCATAAGTGACATCTGGATCAATATCATACCAAGAAGCAAGTATATGATCTAACCCTGCAGCCTTAAGACGCTTCATCTTACTAGGTGTTGCAAGACTTAAAGTGCTATTAACGCTTACAGTAATTCCATTTTTTATTAACTGCTTGATACCGAATTCAAGAAGGTCAAATTTAGCCAAGGGCTCACCACCAGAAAGAATTACATGGAACACTCCCTCCTTTGCAAACTCCTCTATTAAACTTTTTAACCTTTCTTGTGTTAGCGTGTGAACACCAAGGGATTCCTCCCTCCACGGATTGTAGCAGTGAGTACATTTAAAATTACAAACTTCTGTAATTTCAAGATTAATGCATGTTGGAGCAGAATAAACTTTATCCATATTAACTTCTTTACTTGCTGAAGTAGAATAAAATTTATCTAAATTAACATCTTGTACAGAAATTGCATTATCCATTTTTTAATTCCATAATTAATAGTTATTTTTATTTTCTTAAGCTAAATCAATTGCATTAATATCCAAATGATTCATTAAATGAAATAATTATTAGTTAACATTTAAAGACTTACTATTATTTTTAGATTTAAAGTATACCATTCATAAAAAAAATTCAAGCCCTCTTTCAAGACGAAATTAATCAATAGTATTGTAAAACATTTTTTATAGAGGTAGAAGGAAGAATACCTTTTATGTTTGAAGGATGGGTTGGTGAAAGAAAACACAATTAAACTTATGATTTAGTTAAAAACAAAGATCAATATCATCGCTTTCATGATGTCATTATTTCATCTTCTAATGGAACTTCTCACTGCTCCTTTTTTATTATAATTTTATATCTATTTTAGATAATTAAAAATCTCACTAGTATTCAGTATATTTCTTTGTATTAAAGTTTCAGCTAAAATAAAATCAACAGGATTATCAATATCTAGGCCCTCGACGGGATCAACAATCATGGTCAAAGCTTTGTCGTGAGCAAATGTTCCAAATTTGCGAAACGACTCCCAACGCGAGATTGCTATTAAACCATTAAGCCTGTAATAATTTGGTGCCTCCTGTCGATTATAGACATATTTTTCTTTATCAATGAAACCTTGAAAAGTGCCATTATTGGGCAATAGACTACTATTTGATGGATTAGCCTCTGTTTTAATTACTGACATTATTCCGTCAGCTTCTGAGTCGAATAATATTTCGAAAGCCTTATTTAATGTTTTTATACTTCGCAGTGGCTCTGTGGGCTGCAAAAGGCATATAAAGTCATATTTTTCTCTATTTTTTTCATACCAATCCATAGTGTGAAATATAGCATCTTCTTGGCGACTTGAATCTAAGGCCAAATTTGAAGGTCTTAAAAAAGGCACTTCAGCTCCAGCTCTTTTTGAAAGGGTCTCAATTTCTTTATCATCAGTCGTAACCATGACACTTTCAATGTAAGGACAACCTAGACCAACCTCAACTGCATAGTTAATCAAAGGTTTTCCACTGAGATCACGAATATTTTTATTGGGTAAACCTTTTGAACCAGACCTTGCTGTAATAATTCCCAAGCATCTTTGGGACTTGAAAATATCTTTGGCCACGTAATTACCTATAATTGTTTTTTGCAGTATCAGTTTTAACATACATTGATACATTTTTTAAGTATTCAGAGAGTTTTCGCATTCGTTTAGAAAGACGGGGCAAGACAAACTGATCAACAACCATGAAATAATAAAGGTCAAGATCATAAATAGGGTAACTTAAAAAATTATCTAGTTTATCGCACCCCTTTAAAATAACAAGGCCATCTCCCATTTCTTCAATATTATTATAGTATTCGTCCAAATATTCAGAATTTCTTTCACACATCCTATCAATTGTGAGGCGTCTTAAACATTTTTGGGAATAAAAATTTAGGTATTTGATTTCAATATTTTTTAGCTTTTCCCCACCAGCTTCTCGAAGATTATGTGCTAAAGCAAGTGCAAGTATTTCATAGGATTTTTGTTCACTTAAATCCCACCACATTGCTGCAATTCGTATTGAGTGATTGAGAGAGTATTCACCATTTTCTTTTTCAAAAGACATTTTTAAATCATTAAACATTTCTTCAATTTTAGAAATTGATTTTTCAGATAGACCTTCATCACGTACTTTTCGTATTAATTCTAAAAAAAGAGAATTAGTATTTACCTCCATGGTTAATAGTTTCCTCTTGATTTCTATATCCATTGATTCAAATTTGAAGAAATAGTTCATTATTTACATTTCTTTAATTGGTTAAATGTCAAAAAACTAGAGCGCTTTCATAAGGCCGCCATCTATAGGAAGATTAACACCTGTTATATATTGGGATTGAGGTGAAGCTAAAAAAACTATCAGCGGAACAAATTGCTCTATCGTTGCAATGTAGCCTACTGGGAACACTTCTTCACCTACTTCTTTCAGAAAGGTATCCATATCTTTTCCAGCTCGCGCTGCGTCATCTTTTAACAATTCAGTAGTTCTTTCTGACAAAACTCCCCCAGTTAATATTGTATTTACAGTAACTCCATCTTTTGCTATTTCTCGCGATAGTGTTTTGGCATAAGCCATAACAGCTGCTCTAGTTAGATTAGATAGTGCCATATTGGCGTCAGGCTCTCTTCCTGTAGTCGAGCCAATATTTATTACTCTTCCAAATTTATTTTTTTGCATTGCTGGCACAAAATGGCGACATAATTGTATTACGCTTAACAAATTTATTTGAATTGCTTTACTTAATTGTAAATCACTTAACTGGGATGCTTGTCCAGTCTCTGGGCCAGGAGCATTAGTTACTAGAATATCAATTCTATGATGATTTGAAATTATAGTTCTACAGGTACTTGATACCATATCCGCATTTTCAGCATCCATAATGTATTTAGTTACATTCACCCCAGTAAGATTTTTAATCTCTTTTGCAGTTTTATTAAGATTATCAGGATTACTCGAAGTAATGATTATATCGCAGCCCTCTTCAGCTAAGGCAAGGGCAATACCCCTTCCTATTCCTTTACTAGCTGATGTAATTAATGCCTGTTTTTGGCTAAGTCCTAAGTTCATATTCTGGCCATATTATTAAATTGAGTTCTATCAGATTTTGTATTTTTTTTTCTAAATCATATACTAAATCACTATTATTATCTTCAATTACCCTCATACAAATTGTGTAAATATCTGACAATATCCTAGCAGATCCATAAAGAAAAAATGTTTTCTTATTCACTATGTTATAGCCCTCAGCACAAAGTTTGGGTATATATTTAGCTATTTCTAAAGATGCCTCTTCAACATCAGATTTTTTTTGGTATATTCTGTGACGCAGGACTTTAAATAATGCATGTGTTACTGATATTTCTGGTATTTCAAATATAATATCTTCAATATCAAGAAATACAGGTTTATTTTTCTTTACAATAATATTTGCATGATTGATATCATTATGAATAAGATCAGGCTTTGAATTCATAATTAACTCCATTGATTCTGCTACTAGCCCAAGAATATAAGCTCTGTTACTTTTAAGGAAATTAATTGATAAATCACTCAATTCAATCCCAATATCTTTAAATACTATTAGAGGTCTATCTAGTAGTTCCTCGTAAAAACTGAACCACTCAGAGACTCGATGTTTTTGGATTGGTATATGTTTTTTATACCGATCTGGTAACTTTTTAGATGCTAGAGATATTGAAGACTCAAAATTTATTAATGCATTCAACAAAGTATCTAAATCACAATTATTACCATCATAAATACTCCCATGAATATAGGTGTAAGCCATCCAAGCGTTTTTCTTTGATACAAATATCCACTTATTTTCTTTCGTTCTTAAAGGCTCTATAAACATATTACTAGATAATAACTTAATAAGTTCACATTGCGCAGATATCAAATTAGAACTTGCAATGGGAGCGCCTCGTATCATTAAAATTAAGCCATTTTCCAGGCGTATTCTATAAAGTATTGAAGTGGGGCTTGGCTTTAAAATTTTTTCGGCTGAAACAGGTAGGGTTGAGGTGAAGGCTTTAGTTATAGAAATAATTTCTTGGTCAATGCTCTTTTTATTAAAAGTGAAACCAGTATTTGTTTCTATCAAAAATAATTTCTCTCTTTTGACACTACTAATATTTAATTTAGCAATCATTTAAAAAATGTAACTCTGGGAAATTTAAAAGTTTAATAAAACACTCTCGTACTATGCGAGCATCATAAATCGCATTATGTCGGTCTCCTGTAAATTCTTTTTTACCAGCAAATTTAGCTCTATCAATATCTGGATTAAGATCTGTTACAGAAAATAAACTTCTCAGGTCCAGATGCTTACCATGATTTAGGAATTTTGGTAAATGATGAAGCCCATGAAAATATTTTTCACCTGGCACACTCCATTTATAAAGCTCTACCATTAGAATCCAGTCTGCCCCTAGGCCCGCAGAGACTATAGAAATATCTTCCCCATTACTATATTTTTGAAGCCAATCAGACACTTTTTCATAAGCTTCTTTTGATGAAATCCGTAAACTTTGATCAATATTTATTAGAACGTTATCATGAAGCCAATCAGTTACCTGGTCCAAATCGTAATCATCTAATGTCAAATAGAGTTCATTACCATCAAAGTCTACTAGACCAAGTGATACCAAGGTTGTTTTTGCGTGCTCACCAGTAAACTCTGCATCAATAAAAACATATTTCATATTAATTTTAAATTATTTTGGATAAATTATTTAACTCACAAAGAATTTTACATTCAGCTAGGTCTTAAATTTTTCATAAATGTGATGAAAGGCCATGAGACATTACTTGGAAACTATTGATTGCTGAATCATATCATCACCATCTCAAATACCATCTTTAAGAATATCCTCTTTACTTTTTGATTAATTTTTTTATGTATCTTAATAATATAGGTGGTAGAAGATCTTTTGCTAATGTGTTAATAGTATAAATAATATAGGTGGTAGAAGTATAATGCTTTATATTAAATTGCTTTTTAAATTTTTCTCCTTTCGTCTCAACAAATAATGTTAGATGATTTGCACTAACCTCCGATTTTGGTCTTCCAAGTGAAAAAAAATAAAGTGCAATTGATTTTCTAGATATGCCACTAGGGCAATCTATTGGATCAGGATGTCCATGATAAGTAAATGGTGTTGTGGAGAAAATAACGCACCTATTAAATTCTGGTGTTACAGATACACAAGGACTATCCAGAGAATTTTCATAGTATAACTCTAGATTACCCCCCCATTCTTTTTTCCATCCAGGGTTTAGGTAAAGTAATAGATTAAGTCTTCGGTCTAAGTCTGTGTATGGGTGTTTATTAAAATCAACATGGACTTTAAGAACACCTCCATTTTTGATTTCATGATACCCACCACCTGCAAGGTAAGGATCAGATATTAATATTTCATTAATTCCAGTTAATTTTTGAAGGTAAGTTAGAAAAAGATCACTATTAAAATATGAAATAAGTTCAGATGCTTTGGGGGAAATGTCCGCAAAACCATTTGATGCAAATTTTATTTGTCTAGAGTCATTAAATTTTATCCCAGATTTAAGTTTAGAAAGATCGGGGAACTCTTCCAGAATTCCTTGAAGTAACTTTTCATTAATAAAATTATCTAGGACAATATGAGAAAATGGTTTATTTGCTATATAACTTGCATTTAGTTTCTCAGGATCTAAATATTTTGGGTTAATAGGGTTTTTCATAATTTATAATTATTTTTTTAATATATAAAGATAATAATAATGAACCTTCAAATACATTAATAGATAATGAGTTACCAGATTGGGTTACTTTTTAATTTTTGATTACAGTGATTGTTTATTGAAGCAGTATATCGAATATATTATCGTTATTAAAATGAAATTATAAATTATGGAAAATTCCTTCGCAAAACTAAGATGATTGATAATAGCAATATTAGTGTTTTGGTACTAACTGCTACAGTCAATGTGTCTAAAAGTAAGAATGTTAGTCTATATGATTCTAAGGTCAGATTAGAGCAGTATAAAAGCTCTTTAACTAAATGGGCAACAAAACAAAATATTTTTAAAAGAATTGTTTTTATTGAGAACAGTGGGTTTGATTTGTCATATTTATCAGATTTTGTAAATACTATTGAGCATAATAAAATAATTGAATTTATATCTTTCTCCTCTGACAAAGATAAACATAGAGACGATATAGGTTATGGAGAAATGGAGTTAATTAAGAAGGCTATTGACACATCTAAAATAATTGGGAGTAGGTTTTACAAATGCACGGGTAGGGTTTATATTCAAAATATAGAACAATTAAATTTAAATAACTATGATATTTTAGTTAATTTTAGAAATAATTTGGTAAATGTGGACTCTGTATTTTTTGGAATGAATACAGATGTATTCATAGATGATGTATATCAGATTTTATTCAACAAGATAGAAGAAGGCGAGATATTTGAACATGGCCTGGCTATGGGGGTTCATAATGCTATTTTAAATAAAAGACGTTGGTCTCCAATAACTCCAGAGATTTATATTGACGGGGTTAGTGGCGGCACTGGAGTTCATTACATGAAAAATAATCCACTTTATTTAAGAATAGTTAAAAATATTGCAAATTATTTATTTTACAGAGCTCATTACACTTATTATGAAGATGGAAAACATTATTATGACCTTTAATGAATGCTTTAAGAAAAAAATTACATATTTTACATTCACAATTTTTGCCGTTCTCTTACTTTCTATATTGGTATTTGATCACCCAAAAAATTTATTTCCAGATTAATTTTTATATAGTATATCCTCGATGCCACATTGCGGTTTGAATCCTGGTACTATTTGCATTAAAAGAGACCTTAAAGCCTCCTGATTAGAGTCCTTTACAGCGCCTTCAAGAGATCTTAATATTACACTTAATTCATCCCAAGATAACATCTCCTCTTTGGATCTCATAATCATAGGGTGTTTAGTTTTATTTACATTCTCGCCGATTAACAACTCTTCGAATAGCTTTTCACCAGGCCTAAGTCCAGTAATATTAATCTCAATATCACCATCAGGATTCAATTCATTCTTAACCTCTAATCCACTTAAATGAATCATTTTAGTTGCCAAATCAAAAATTTTTACTGCCTTACCCATATCCAACACAAACACTTCTCCACCTTTGCCCAAAGCGCCAGCCTGTATCACCAACTCAACTGCCTCAGGAATTGTCATAAAGTATCTTACGATTTCTTTATCGGTCACAGTGACTGGGCCACCAGCTTTAATTTGATCTTTAAATAAAGGTATTACTGAGCCACTTGAATTGAGTACATTACCAAAACGTACCATGATAAATTTAGTGGTATTTTGGTCATCTGATAATGCCTGCAAAACCATTTCAGAGCTTCTCTTCGTAGCCCCCATTGTATTTGTTGGGCGAACAGCTTTATCGGTTGATATCAATACAAATGTCTCAACATATGAATTGATAGCTGCCTGAGCGCACTTTAATGTACCGAATATATTATTAACAACACCTTCAGTGCTATTGTATTCAACCATTGGAACGTGTTTATAAGCAGCCGCATGATAGATGGTTTTTACACCAAATTTCTTACACACTCTTTCAACTCTATCTTGATTAACCACAGACCCCAATATTGGAAACACATTATTCTTTGTCAGCTCTTGATCAATCTTATACAAAGCTAACTCACTTTGTTCAAACATTATGAGCTTACTAGCACCAAGTTTTATTATCTGTCTACACAATTCTGAGCCAATTGAACCACCTGCACCCGTAACCATTACCACCCTACCCTTTACATTTTCTTGTAGTAAAGATTGCTCTGGTTTTACTGACTCCCTGCCTAATAAGTCTTCAATACTTACTTCACGCAAATCATCAACTCCAACTTTTCCTTGTACTAATTCAGAAACACCTGGTAGGATTCGAACAAGAACTGGATAATGCTCTAAAAAATTAATAATTTCATTTCGCCTTCTACGTGATGTTGAAGGCAATGCCAACAAAATCTCACTTATATTATTTTTTTGTATTAAAGACTCTACACGATCGATACTGTAAACTTTAACACCATTAATATATTGGTGAATTAAATCTTTATCATCATCTATAAAAGCAATAGGGGTGTATTCTATGGATTGCAATAAAGCATTAGCTAGTTGCCTACCTGCAGATCCAGCGCCATAAATAATTACGTTTCTTTGGTCGGACAGATTATTTGTACCTGATAATGCCCACATGGCTATCATCCTTATTCCGCCAATAGACAATATTACTAATAACCAATTGATTAATATAACTGATCTTGGAATGCCTTCAATTGCAGCCATAAAACCAATAATTCCCCATAAAAGTGCATATAAAGATACGGCCTTAATAACTGCCCATAGTGCATGCAATCCCAAAAAGCGAACAATAGCTTTATAAAGGCCAAATTGCAAAAATATTGGAATAGAAAGAATTGGGGCACCAATTATCACCCAAAATAGATTACCTTCTGGCCAAAACCAATATCCCAGTCTTACTGAAAATGATAACAAAAGCATAGCTTGAATAACGATGGAGTCGGTTATTATCATTAGTAACTGCTTATGAACTCTTGACATAGCTATAATTTTGTTAATCAATGAGACACTCCATCACGCTCCATAATCTTAGAAAATGTCATCCATAAAATTTTAATATCAAACAAAAATGATCGGCGCCTCATATATTCAATATCAAAATCTACTTTATCAAGAATTGACAGCTCATCTCGTCCGTTTACTTGGGCCCATCCAGTTATGCCAGGTGTTAAACTATCGACCTCATTTTCTTTTCTAAGAAGGATTAAATCCTCCTGATTAAACAAAGCTGGACGAGGGCCAACAAAATTCATATCCCCTATGAATACACTCCATATCTGTGGCAATTCATCAAGACTAGTTTTTCTTAGAAAACCACCAATAGGTGTTAAAAATACCTCTGGATTTTGAAGTAAATGTGTCGCAACTTCTGGCGTCTTCATATACATAGTTCTAAATTTAGGCATATAAAAAACTAAATTATTCTTTCCAATACGTTTAGACCAATAGAGTATTGGCCCATTAAAAGAGAAATACACCATTATTGAGATTAAAATTAATGGAAATAATAGCATTAATAAAGAAAATACAGCCAATAATAAACTAAAAAGTCGATTCATGATTAATAACTATTTTTTGATACCACAAGCGCACCAATAAGGCTCCCTTTTAGAAAATTTAACATCTTTAAATCCATTATCTAGAAATAATGACTTAATTTCATTTTTGCTGAATCTATGTTCCAATCTAGTGCCAAATCGATCAAGAGCATCATTTTTCATAAAATAAAATGATTTATTTGAATAATAAATCAACGGCCACACATCACTAATGTTTAACCCCGATTTAATTAAGAGATATCCCAACCTAGCAATTGGCCAATAGACTAGGATAGCAATCGCTTGAGAAATATAATACTTCGATCGGGAAGGTAAACCAGAGATAAATATTCGAATTAAGTCAGAAAACTTCCAAAGATAACGATGAAAAGCTGGTTTATTATCAAAGGAATAATATAGATATACTAATAATGGAGCTCCTTTCTTTAGTTTCTTCGCAATTGATTGAAATGATTGGCTTGTATTTGGAATATGGTGCAAAACACCAAGAGAGTATGCAAAGTCTAGCGACTCATCATCAACTGAAAATGAATCGGCACTAGCAATTGAGAATTCGAGATTATTAAACTGCAATAATTTTTTTTTAGCAACACGTATTGCATCTTCACTTGGATCAACTAAGTAAAGTTTTTTTACCTTAGGTGCAACAAATTTTGCCCAACGCCCAGTACCACAGCCAATATCAGCACCAACTCCACCACCTTCGGGAAGTATATTCCATGGAAAAATATGAAAATAATCTTCCCATATTTCTTTCAGGCTTGTATTTGATAACTCTTCTTCATTTTCAAAAATCGACCACTCAAAACCAAAATCATCGACAACCCTTTTATCAATATTTGCTTTACTGATATAATTTCTCAAAATTTCAAGTAGAGTTGGACTTGTGTGAGAAAGACTATAGTTAGATACAATATTGTTATACCCATTAATCTCTAAACTATCATCAGATTTATTATAAACTTTATACAAACAATCTACCCAATCGCTTGTTGTAGATGCTAAATAGCCACTTACTCCTTGATTAATAATGCTAGAATTCACGCCTACAGGTGATGCAATAACCGGAATTTTACTCGCCATATATTGAATAATTTTAAATCCACATTTTCCTCTTTCCCAATGTTGATCAGGTAACGGCATAATCCCAACATGACAAGATTTTAAGTATCTTATCTCATTATCTTCAGACCACTCAATAAACTCCACAGGGACACCTGGTAAGTTTGCTCTTGCCCCAATCATTACAAATTTACCATTTGTTTTTATACAAACTTCCCTTAGTGCAGCTGATACACTCTCAACATATTTTGCAGTAGATTGGGTTCCAATCCAGACAATTGTAAATTGTTGGTTTTTTTCACTTACAATTTGATCATATAAATCTGTATCTACAACAGTTGGGATAATTAATTTATCCTTCTGAGCCAACTTATTAGCATAATCTGCAATATATTTATTTCCAGAAATAACAGTATCTGCACCAACCATAAGTTTGGCTATCTTTTTAGCTAAACAAAATCGTATTAGTTTATTTTGATGCTGATCATACCGATGAAAAATCGCATCATCATAGTCAAGAATATAATTTACTCGAGATAGATAAAAAAAACTTTCAATCCAAGCTGGAAGAAAGGGGAAAAGTTCTTTTTCAACCAATATTAAATCGTATTGTTTTAAATTTAACAGATCACTTAATCTTCTCAAATAGCTTTTGATAACTGAAAATATTCGTGATGATCCTGAGTATGTAAGCTCTAGATACTCTTTATTAAATAGTGGTTTAATATAACAATTAATTCCATTAGCCTCTAGATAATCAACATAATTATAAAACCTATATCTGCTGCTTGGACCGGATCTATCGTAACGAGTTAATATCAATAATTTAGACATTATTTCTTCCTTAATCTTGAAGCCAAAGAGTACATCATTATCTCCACTCCATGAACACCAAAAATAAAAAATGGAATCAAAAAACCTTGTCGCATACGATAAATTGTACCAATATTAGGAACAATATACCCAAGAAGGACAATTATAGTAGTAGCAAGTATTAACACTGGAAGCAAAGGCTCTAATATTGACATATTCCTAATTATGAGAAATAAAAAACCAATAATAACAACATACCAAATAATTGTTTCAACACCAGAAATAATTCTCCCTATACGGCCTGTTTCCTTTCCTTTCTCAATCCAATGACTGGGAAATGGTGACAGAAATCCAACTTGTAACGCCCTAGGAGAGTGCTTTAAAACATCTATAAAATTGTTAAAGATAATATGAGTATCAATTTTTGATCCTGAAACCCTATTGCTACCTCCAAGGAACCCTGAACGCAACTGCCCCCCTCTCATTGATAGCAAATCTAAAAGATTAGGATTGGTATTGATCTTGGTGATGGTGACGTTATTGCTATTGCTATTGCTAATAATATTGCTATTGCTAAAAATATTGCTATTGCTAAAAATATTGCTATTGCTAAAAATATTGCTATTGCTAATAATATTGCTATTGCTATTGCTAATAATATTGCTATTGCTAATAATATTGCTATTGCTAATAATATTGCTATTGCTAATAATATTGCTATTACTATTAGGAACTGTAGTAATAGCTAATGTTACATTTGTTGCATTTGTTGCAAAATTACCCGCTGAATCTACTGCTACAATCATGTACGTACCTGAAAGTAATGGTACAGTAGCATTAGTTAATGAACCAACTACTGCACCTAACGCAGAACCACTATTCCATCTTGCCCCTCTAACTAAAGGCGTATGTCTTATTCTGTATTTTCCCCCATTAATTACATCAATGTCAGGCGACCTATCCCATTGTAAGTATGCAGACCCATCTATTGCATTTACAGAAAAATTAGTTATTTGTTCAGGTGGTTTTGCACTATCAGAAACCTCTACATGTGTGGCTTGGAGACCACCTGGAGGTACTGTATAAACATGCACATACGTTGATTGAAAAACGATTATTGGTAATAAAATTACAAAAGCGCTAATCAAATTAATTTTTCTCATAAATAAATACCAAACAAAATACAATACTAAAATAATCAGTACTATATCGGCCAAGTAAGAGCGCATAGAAAAAATTAATAAAAATGCAGAATATATAATTAAAATATTTTTCCAAGATATTTTATTTTTAATAAAATCAATCCATCCGTAACATAAGAGGCATATTCCAGTCATTAAAAGTGGATCTCTAAGAAGTTGTGTAGATGACATTAACAACGAAGGCTGAAAGAGGAATAGTACTGTTAAAATATGAGTTAGATAACTTTTTTGAAACAACAGCCTTGAAGAGGCATAAATAGCAACAACTGAAATTACCCACATTAGGCTGTTAATTAACTCAAACGTTATAGGTAGATTATATCCAGTAACCCAGTAAATTAATGAAATTAATTTAACGTTATAATGGTAAGTATAACTTTCCCACCATTCTAGCCAAGCTGACTCATTTATCATTTGGACCAAATGTATAGCCTCTGTATGATACAAAGTGGAATCTCGTGCAAAATTCCATAACCCATCACCATTATGAAAATTTGAGGCAATTGAACTATAGGCCACCAAAGAAAAAATAACTGCTACAAACATATGAAACAAAAATAAAAGAGCAATTACCTTAATTGGATTTTTCTCAATTTTCTTTGCAAGAGTTTCACTTATCACTTTAATGCTTATCATGTTCAACCTTATCTTCTAATGATGACAGTAAATTATATTTTGGTTTAAAGCCTAATTTTTTCAATTTTTTCATAGAATAACATTCACTCCCTAGTAACTTTTGAAAACTAAATGAGCTGAAAGGAATAAAACCTATTACATCTCCAATTTTAGCCATTAAAGAAAAAATAACTAGCGGAACTGAAAAGTTAGGAATAGGTTTATTTGTAACTTTACACATTATTTCATAAATTTCTCTTGAAGAATATTGGAAATCATCAGTTGCAATGTAAATACCTCCATTTGCTCGACTATCCTTAGTAACTAATAATATAGCTTCAACAAGATCATTTACACAAATCATTGAACGTCTATTATTAATTTTCGGCAGCGGAGGAAACCAGCCACCTCTCACCCCATTGAGCATTACACTTAGGTTCCCTTTCATTCCAAGACCATATACCAGGGTGGGGCGTATAATCGCAACATGCATATTAAATTTTTTTCCAAAATCTAACACCTTCAGTTCGGCCTCTCTTTTAGTTAATCCATAAATATCCTTTGGAATGCCTTGATCATCTTCCGACATACATCTGTTAGATACAATAATACCTCCGGCCTTAACGCTGCTAATATAAATGAACCTCTTTACTCCTTTTCTATTAGCAATTTTTATCAAATTAGCAGTAGCATTTACATTTACGTTCCGATAAATATGCTCTTTATTGGTGGTATTTGCTAAATCATGAGCATAACCAGCTAGATGGAAGACTATATCGATTGAATCCAGTGCAGATTCTGGTATTGCTTCATTCTCAAGGTTGCAGACTACTGTTTCATAATTTGTATTTGATTTACGGGCTAATATACGTAACGAATACCCATTACTAGCAAGAGTCTTGAGTAATTGTGAACCAATAAATCCGTTACCTCCAGTAACTAGTGCTTTCATTTCAGAAACTCGTTCCATACGCTTATTGTTTCTGCAGCAATTTTCTCCTGTGTGAAGTCTTTAAGAATCAATTTTCTGCCCCTTTGTCCCATCTCATATCTTAGTTTTGAGTCTTCTAGTAGTTTTAATACAGCTAAAAATAAAGCATCTCTATCCTTAAGAGGAATAAGAAATCCATTTATAGTATCTTGCACAACTTCTCGACAACCAGGAACATCGTAAGACACTATTGGAAGCCCACAACTAGCAGCCTCCAATAAAGTCTTTGGAAGACCTTCATGATATGAGGGAAAGCATACTATATCAGCCTTATGGTAAGCGCTTAATATATCATCTTTCCTTCCCCACCATTCAATAGCCCCCTGCCTAATCCATTTCTTCAACTGTGAATCAGGTATACATTCTGGGTTATGTGGATCAGGATCACCTATTAATACAAATCTAGCATTAACTTTCTTCTTTTTACAGCGTTGTGCGCAGATTACAAAATCTTCAACCCCCTTATCCCAGAGCATACGAGCGGGTAGAATGACTAATAGGGTATCGCTATGTGGAGTATATTGTGGAAAAAATTTCATAGTATCGACACCAGCACCACGAATTAGTCTGATTTTTTTTGTACCAATAATTCCATAATCCTCCAACAACCTTCTATCATCTTTATTTTGAATAATTAAACGTATATTCTTTCCTCTCAGAAGCAAGCGGAATATGGGTACAAAAAATAATCTTAATATTCTAGCTACAATTCTATGTGATCTGAAAATAAATCCTAAGCCGCCAAATGCAAATATAAGTCCTTTGACATTGACAAATATACTAGAAAGTGCAGTATAAAAAACCGGCTTCATAGCTACCGCATGAACTAAGTCTGGTTTAAAGTTGCGAATTACATCAAAAATACAATAAATTGTTTTAAATTCTAATAAGAGGTTGCGTGAACTTCTTTTTAGTGGCCAATCTATCGTCTCAATACCTAACGAGTTTATCAATCCTTGATATTCTGACATCCTACTCAATAACAAAACCTCATGCCCATCGTTAATCGCAGTAGTTGCTAAATGAAGTCTATGTGAAACAAAATACCAATCTTCAGAGACAATAAAAAGTATCTTTTTCAAAGGGGCTTATCCTGATCTTCAAGCCAAGCCTGAAACATTAGAACGCTCCATAAATGGTATTGCCAATTACGATGACCTGACAAATGTTCATTCCATATCTTGCGAATAGGTCCAGGATGAAAAAAACCTTCCTGTCTTAATCTAGACTCACTTAACAATGACTCTGCCCAGTCACGCAATGGCCCACGTAACCAAGAATCAATCGGGACACCAAAGCCCATTTTTGGGCGATCAATCAATTTTCTTGGGACATATTTATCCAAAACTTGTCGTAGAATCCACTTTCCTTCATTGTTTCTTATTTTCATATGAAATGGCAATTGCCAAGCATATTCGACCACATTATGATTAAGGAACGGAGCCCTTGTTTCTAAAGAAACGCCCATTGAAGCTCGATCAACTTTTGTGAGTATATCATCAGGTAAATATGTTATGGAATCCAAATACATCATCTTGCTCTCAGGATTATTAAAGTCCAAAGTTTTTATTGATTCATTAATCTCATCAATCGGACTTGTAGATCCTATAACAATCTCAAAAGGATTCTGCCAATGAGAGACTAAACCATCATATACATCGTCAATACTCCTAGAAGAAAGCATGTCAGCCAATTTATAAACTTTATCTCCAGGATGGGTAATTTTTAAACTAGCAGGAAGAACTATAGAAGCTCCATTTATAATTCCACTCCATGTTTTTGGAGAAATTGAGGTAATGCCTTTAGAAAAGTATTTTCGTAGCATCAATGGAGCCTTTTCCATACTCTTCCATGCTCTATTTGCCATCAAATAACGATTATAACCACCAAAGATTTCGTCTCCACCATCCCCTGATAATGACACACTAACATGTTGGCGCGCCATTTTTGAAACCATAAAAGTTGGGATTTGTGAAGAATCTGCAAATGGCTCGTCATAAATTTGTGGCAAACAGGGGATGATATCCATCGCATTTTCTGGAGAAACATACAGTTCAGTATGATCTGTGCCTAAATGGTGGGCTACTGCTTTAGCGTATTCTGCTTCATTGTACTGCCTCTCATTAAAACCTATGGTAAATGTCTTTACCTTTCCTGTAGCCTGTTTTTGCATTAATGCTGCAACCACTGAAGAATCAACCCCTCCAGAAAGGAAAGCCCCTAAAGGAACATCAGAAATCATTTGTTGCTTAATAGATTTAGTTAATAAACTATCTAATTTTTGAATTGCATCTTTATCACTAATATTGGATTTATTGGCATCTTTTTCAGATTTAGCAATTTCGCCCATAGACCAATAATAAATAGGTTCAGAGAGACATTCTTGGCTCCAGGCTTTGTTAACCATACTGATCTTGATATAGCTACCTTGAGGTAGTTTACTTATGCCCTTATATATTGAGTAAGGTGACGGCACGTAATCATATTTCAAGAATAATGCTAGCGCATTACGATCAATTTCTGCTGAAAAACTTGAAAAAGATTTAATAGACTTTAGTTCGGATCCAAAAAGAAAAATACCGTTATTCCAACCATAATACAATGGTTTTTCACCCATTCTATCTCTAATAAGATAGAGTGATTCTTTATTGATGTCATACAATGAAATTGCAAACATCCCTACTAGCCTACTTAAAGTTTGCTCAACCCCCCAAACTTCAAAACACATCAGTAATGTTTCGGTATCTGAATGTCCACTCCAATCTAATGAATATGAACTTAATTTAGCTAACTGATTCCTTAGTTCATTATGATTATATATTTCACCATTAAACGCAATGACATAACGCTTAGACTTTGAAACCATTGGCTGATGTCCAGCAGAAGATAAATCAAGTATTGATAGACGACGGTGCCCAATTGCAACCTTAGCTTCATCATCAACCCAAACTCCAGAGTCATCAGGGCCCCGATGCCGAATTGCTTCCGTCATGGACTTTAACTGAACAGAGGCCGACCCTATTATTGAATCACTACCCCACAAGAATCCTGTTAATCCGCACATAGCTTAAAAAAGTATCAAAATTGGCAGCATTTTAAACAACACACTCAAGATAAGAATATATTGTTGTACTCCTGCATAATAAACGATACGCTATATTGTTTATATACCTTATCTTTTTCAGTCTTCATATCCATTTTCATATGGTGCTTCATTGCATAAATCATTGTACCTGATAAATTATTAACAATATTTCCATTGGTTTTAACAAGCCATCCGTTCTCATTATTTGAAATAACCTCACGTACACCACTTGGGCAATCGGTTGCTACAACTGGCAGTCCAAGGGCAAGAGATTCAAGCATAGCATTCGATACCCCTTCATATTCAGAAGAGGAAACAAAGATATTCATCTTTGATAAAACTCTATAGGGATTGTCTAAAAATCCTGGTAAAAAAATAACATTACTAAGGTTTAAATTGCCCACCAAAGACTCAAGAGGTTTACGTAAATCACCATCGCCTAGAATGATTAGCCTTGTGTTACTATATCGATTATTAACAATACTGAATGCCTTTATTAAGTTTTTATATCCTTTTTGAAAAGTAAGGCGTCCAACGCTCACAAAATTAACGCAGCTATTATCAATATTCAAACTATAGGTCCCTAATGGAACTATAGAATCTTTAACTATTTCTTTGATATCGATCGGGTTATTAATTTTAATAATTTTATTTGAGTATTTCTTTTTAAGCTTAAATAATGTAATGGCATCATCCTTCATATACTCACTTTGAACAATTACGCAATCAGAAAAATAAAAAACAGACTTATTAATTAAATATTGATATACATATTTAACAAAATTTTCTTGTTTGAAACCTTGCAAATATGGAGTAAGAGTATTTCCAAATCTGGCAATGCATTTAGTATTTTTTGGGAAAAAGATAGAAGCTAATGATGATGCCACCGCATATCCTAAAGTTGAAAATACTACATCGGCTCTTATACTCCAAACAACTTTTAAAATAAAAAATACACTACTAATAGATTTAACATTACCAACTTGATGAATATGTATATCATCTGGCAAATATTGGCAATATTCCCCTTCTAGTAGGCCGACGACTAAATGAATTTCAAAGGCATCACGACTTATATTTTTAATAATATTTAAAAAAACTCGCTCAGCACCACCTCCCTTAAAGTCAGGCACTGCAAACAAAATTATACATTTACTCATGTTATATTACAGCCACTATTCTTTCTCTAAAATGGCAGCATGCCCTTGTCCAGATTCAGCAATCCCATGAATAGAAAAGCCTTCCTCTATTGAAATACTTTTAAGCAAATTTTTCCATTTATTTTTAGAGACTGGATGGTCATGCTTGGGTGCCCACCCATCATATGTATCTAGAACACACCAATCTCGTGCAACCTTTAAATTAATCTTTCCATCAAGGTATAAATTAATTCCATAAACACTATTTGGAGATCTATTGACTATATAGCGAAAAAACCTGAGTCTATTTTTATTGTGCAGTAACTTTAATATCCAAAGCTGAAAAGGAAAAAGCACACTAACAAATCTACTTACAATACTTAGTCTTTTTTCATCTGAAACTCTAATTAATGAAAAAAATGGCCTAATAAAATACACCCAGGGATTGAAATGTCTTAATCCATTTGAATATATATCGACAAGTAATTTGCCACCTTTTTTCGGATACTTACACAACTCAACAAGTGCCTTTTTATTATCTCCAGTATGTTGAATAACCCCATAGCACAAAACCATATCGAAACTATGTCGCTTGACCGGTAAATTAAATAAGTCAGCTTGCATGAAAATTACTTCATCATCAGTCGAGTTATTATTTTTAAAGTTTGCATCTATCGCTGTTGAATAATCTACTGCAATTACTCTAGCTCCATATTTAAGTAACAATTCGGTAAATCTTCCATTGCCAGCACCAACCTCTAGCACCAACTTCCCCCTAAAGTCTTCCGGTTTAAGGCCTGACTGTACTAACAGCCTTAATTCGCTTTCATCTGATCCATTAAATGAATCAAGTTGAACCTTGGAGAATTTGTTCCACTGGAGTCCAAAATTGGAATGATACTCACCACTAACAAACCTTAATACTCCTTTTGAGCATATTAATTTATTTCCACATAAATTACACTTAAAAGTACTATCATCTATTTCTGCAAGTTTACAGCTTGGACATATTAAATAGCTACATAAATAATTATTCATTATCTTTAACTAATTAGTTTAGAAAGATCTATGTTGAGCTTAGATAACATATTTTTAGATATTTCTTTTTTAACACTACCTTTTTCAATTAATAATATTAAATCACAATTCTTAACTGTATCAAGCCTATGTGCAATGGTGATAACAGTAATCTCATTTGCCATAGAATTGATTGAGTTTATAACATATTCTTGTGATTTATTATCTAGAGCAGCCGTACCCTCGTCCAGTATTAAAATTTTTGGCTGATTATAAAGTGCACGAGCAATTCCTAAACGTTGACGCTGTCCACCTGACATTTTAACGCCATTTTCACCGATCATAGTTTCATATCCAAACTCTAATTCATCAATATAATTATCAAGCATTGCTAATTTAGAAACACGCTCTATCAAGTTATCGTCAATATCTTCACTATTTACGCCATAAGCGATATTATTTCTCAACGAATCATCTAACAGGTAAATATCCTGAGGAACATAGGAAACCATACTCCTCCATTCGTGCAAATTACTAAAGATATTCTTACCATCTGCCATTATTAGGCCATTATTAGGCTTCAATAAGCCACATATTAAATCAACAATAGTAGTCTTTCCAGATCCACTCTCTCCTATCAAAGCGATGGATTTTCCCCTCTTAATCTTAAAAGAAAGGTTTTTAATTGAGTGCTTTATTGATCCAGGATACTTATAGCTTACATTATCAAATACAATATCTTGACTAAAGGTTATAAGGTTATCACGATCAATGTCAACCTCCTCTTTGTCATTATTACTTTTATTGAGTTCATTAAAGACAACATCTAGAGAAGCAGAATAATATCTAATATTTGTATAGGAGCTTGTTATTCTATTAAATGATGGCATTAATCTAACTGCGGCAAGTCCAAAAAAACTAAGCTGTGACAAGTCTAGCTTTGAGTCAGGATTATCATATGTAGTAACAATAACTGCAACAACAATTCCAAGAACAACAATCACCTCAATAAGATATCTTGGCCACTGCGAAATATTTTTTAGATTCGCAGTATTGATAGAATATCTTTTAACATTATTATTAAAAATATTCACAAAATACTCAGAAGCTCTCGTTACTTTTGTCAACTTAATACCACCAAGACTCTGATTTACCGATTTGACCATTTCGCCAAAATATTGCTGAGATACTATTCCCATAGCATCCATCTTTCTTTTAATGACAAACATAACAATCAATAATATGGAGCCAAATCCACAAATCAAAACTAATGTTTTGGCTGGTTCAATATATAGGAGTGCAAATATAATAGAAAAAACAATAACTACTTCTGTCAATAAAGTTATTCCTGGTACTAATATATTAGCAAATAGCCAAAATACCTCAGTATTAATATTTCTTTGCAAATATGATGAGTTGGTTTGAAGGTGATTTATATATGGCATTTCAATGTATCTTCTCAATAATTTAGTACTGATTAGCACATACTTTTTGTAAATAAATTTATGCAATATATAATTAATATATAACAAATATGTATTTTTTAAAACGAACAAGAGGGCAACAACAATTCCAAATATCTGTATTAACTCAATTTCACTACTTAAATCCAAAATTCCAAGATTTGAAAACCATTCATAGATTTTATTATTCTCATCTAAAAATAAACCCACAAAAACTGCTAATCCGGCAATACTAGAAACCTCAAGCAGAGCCCCAATAACAACAAAAAAAAATATACTAGCCAATTTAAACTTTTCTTCATTAGAAAAAAGAAATACTAGTTTTTTAAACATATCTCTCCATATATTTTATAAAAGAGCGCATTATTATCAAACCCTTCTAAATAATAGTATGGGTCGAGCTAGGGAGTCCCCAACTCGACTCTTTAAATTCTCTAAGATTTTTATCTTGAGTTTTGAAACGTTGATTTTATTAGTTACACCTTTAATAGATTCACCTTCATGCCCTTCATACAAAAAATATTCGAAGGAAAGCCTACTTAACCATTCTGGGAACCCAATGTGCCCCTCGATTGACATATAAAATCCAATGTCATGAATCATTCTCCAAATAAACAATCTAAATGAAACTGGAAATACTCTTTTATATATTTTTTTCACTATTAACTTGATTTAATAATAATTAGGTTTTTATTAACAATTTTATAACTTATTTTTTTATTTAGGATTTTTTCAATATCCCTTATCTTTCTTGAAATTATTTTCTCATCAAAACCAGGAAAGGATTTAGCAAATGCTTTATATTGTGCATTTTTCTGTTTAAACATAAACCTAACCATGTTCTTTGCAATTGATACAAGCAAATATTTAACTCTAAATAAGTAAAATAATATTTGATTTATACCATCCGCACTCTTAAGACTCCTTAAAGTTATATTTTCTTGTACCACAGACCTTACTAAATCAAATGAATCAAAATTATCATTTAAGTTTACAAAAAGACTTTTTGCATCATTTTTGACAACTACCCTCTTACTTTTACTACTAATTATTTCCTTTATTAAAGCCGATACACCTTCAATTGTGTCTGTTTTTATTGAAACAGAAGAAGTTAAAAAAGTATTCGTTTTAACATCATTAAATGGCTGGAAGTTAATCACTGGAGTATTTGCAATATAGGCCTCTAAAGCCGTTGTACAACCATCATGAATCAATACATTAGATGCAAGAATCCATGGTTGTATTTCTCCAGAATACTCCACAAATACATTATCAAAATTAGAAAATGCACTATTATAAATATCTATATTTTCAGAAGGGTGAGGCCTAACAACTATATTTAAGTCTTGATATTCATGACTTAAATGTGTAATCATTTTAATAAATTCACAAAGTGTCTTTCCAGAATAATTCCACTCATCAATCTGTCTAAGATAATCCTCAACATTATATTTATTAGAAAAAAGCCTTCTTTTTGAAAAAGAATCATTATGGCCAAGAAAATTATTAAACAAACCAAAGGCTGTTGGTATCAAGATAAAATTCTTATATTTAGCCTTTAACTCATCGACACGTTCTTGATAAATACCTTTATATTTATCTGTTAATAAGCTAAATCTTGGATTGCCAGTAACAACTATATTATCTGATAAAGCCTTGGTTTCATGCTGATAATGTTCTTTTTGAAAACTTCCCCAGGTGCAAATATAATCATTGTTGGTAATTTGATCAACATCCATCCTCCTGTTTAAGCGTTGCCTATGATTCTCCTCATCGCCCCAAAATATTCCTTCCTCATCCAGATGAATAACACTAAAACCATTTTTTTTTAGCTTGTCATGCCTAACTCTCCAGCTTCCATCAGGATATATAGAGAATTGATTTTTACCTAAATAAATACCTCCAGTCATAAATTTAGATACTGAATATAGATAATCATGTTGCCCCAAATAAACCGTATTTTTCTCTGAAAAAAATACGGCTAGAAGCAGCTTATAATCAAGCTCCCTATTTTCAATTTCGATAGGCAAAAGAATATTACTTCGCATGTAAAATTATTTATAGATTGAAGTAACTGTTATTGCACCTGAATTGTCATCATGATTAAAGTAACCAATTGACTCTTTAAACCATTCAAGAAACTCTGGGACATTTTTATTATTGAAACCCTTATCTTTCAATGCATTAACAAGTCGTTTTTTAAAGTCTAAAATAGTTCTATCTCCACCACCCCAATCATGATCAATACTAAACATAGACACTTTAAGCCCTCTAGAATCAGCATAATTGTTAAAATCTGATGGTGAAAAAAAATGTATATCAGATAATGACATGGGCACATCTAGCAACATCTGAAGTGTCATCCAAACATAGCCCCTAGGATTTAAAAATGATGGTGATGCAGTAATTATCTTACCACCTTTATTTAAATTTTCTTTAATCAGCTTGTCTATCAATGAAAAAGGTTTATCCATATGTTCCAATACGCCTGCCATAACAATAGCATCGTACCTGCCCTTTACAGTATCTGCATCTTTATGAAAAAATTCTACATTTGAAATTTTTAACTTTTCATTTGCCAAGGATATGGCCTTCTTACTATAATCAATTCCATCTACTTTTTTCGCACCAGCAAATGCTATCATAGCCGATAAATCACCTTCTCCACACCCAACATCTAATACTTTTTTATCTTCCCAGTTTGTTGTTGAAAGAATTGCCTCAAAAATAGAGTAAGAGTTAAACGTAAAGTAATTCTTATAGGCACCCTCATCAAAAATATCATCATATCTACTCTTTAAAGATTCATTTGTTCTTTTTTTGCTCATATTCATACATTACTTATAATTTATTATAAAATTTCTACCATGCAGATCTACCACCGTCAATAGGAATAATTGCGCCATTAAGATAACTTGAAGCACTAGACAAGATCCATAACAATGCCCCTTGGTATTCGTCAGCATTAGCCATCCTTCC
>ENA-OSJC01000873-OSJC01000873.1-marine-metagenome-genome-assembly--contig:-NODE-873-length-27250-cov-9.787730_pt1 | contig 27250 bp, 29 predicted proteins | sample MGYA00237885_ERZ534234 | MGnify/ENA primary metagenome ERZ534234 (study PRJEB26413, sample SAMN06343907) | marine metagenome | isolation source: coastal waters | place: Atlantic Ocean: West Antarctic... | reverse complement strand
AGCCTAATAACCACCATAATTTATTCTCTTTATTAAATTGTTTTCTACAGAAAGGGCAAAATTTTACGCTATTTTAGTTAACTTTGGCAAGTTTAATTAATTTTTTGATTTTACTATATTTTATAATTAGTTGGATCTTCTATTTGAGCAGATTTAAATCCTTCTATTCTAAGCCTACATGAATCACATTTTCTACAAGCTAAACCGTTTTCTGTTGCTTGATAGCATGAAACTGTCATATTGTAATCTACCTTTTTTTTTATCCCCTCAAGAATAATCTCTGCTTTTGTCATTTCTATTAAAGGTGTATGAATTTTAATCTTATTTCCCTCAACTGCAGTTTTAGTAGCTAAATTTGCCATATTTTGAAAGCTTTCTATATATTCAGGACGGCAATCAGGATATCCTGAATAATCAACTGCATTAACTCCTATAAAAATATTTTGACTCTTAATTGTTTCCGCCCAAGCTAAAGCTAATGTCATCATTATCGTATTTCGGGCTGGAACATATGTCACTGGAATCCCAATAGAAGGATTTTCTGGAATGCTGATATCTTTATTGGTTAAGGCTGAGCTTTTTAACCAACTCAAATCTATATCAACAACTTTAAAATCTTTGACTTTAAAAAAATTTGCAATATTTTTAGCTGCAATTAGTTCTGCATTATGTCTTTGATGGTAGTTTATAGTCAAAGCATAACATTCATAATCTTCTGCTTTTGCTATTGCAAGAACTGTTGATGAATCTAATCCACCTGATAATAATATTATTGCTTTTTTAGACACCTGGTATTTGCCCCCAAATAATTTTATGGAGTTGGATTTGAAATCTAACTGGTAATTGATCTTTTAAAATCCACTCTGCAAGATCTTTTGGATTAATATCGCTAACAACTGGAGAAAATAATATTAATGCCTTTTCATTTAGTTTTTCTCTAATTAATATTTCTTTAGCCCAAATGTAATCTTTTAAATTAGTTATAACAAATTTTATTTCGTCCTTTGGCTTTATCAATTCTAGATTTTCCCAAAAGTTATTTTTCTCTTCACCTGACCCTGGTGTCTTAATATCTAAAATTATTTTTACACGTTTATCAATTTCACTTATCGAAATTGCACCCCCAGTCTCTAGTGATACTGTATAGCCTTTATCACAAAGACATTTTAAAAGATCCCAACATTTTTTTTGGGCTAGCGGTTCACCACCAGTGACTGTTACATTTTTTGTTTTGTACCGAGAGATAGTGTCTAAAATATCATCGATAGTAAAATTATCTCCGGCATTGAATGCATATGCCGTATCACAATAACCGCAGCGCATTGGACAGCCTGTTAATCTTATAAAAATTGTAGGAAGACCAACATATGATGATTCACCTTGAAGTGAATAAAAAATTTCATTAACTTTTAATTTCTGCACTTGGAACTCAATTTAATAATAGGTGTATTACAGTTTGATTGACTCTAAAGCTCTTAGTCTTTTTTGAGCTTTTTCAATAATGTCAGATTGTGGATATTTACTTATTAATTTTCTTAGAGTCTTTTTGGCTTTCGTAATTCTAGTCAATTGTATCTCACAGTTTGCAATACCGTATATGACATCTGGGATTATTTCACTTGTAGGATGAATTTGTATTATTTTTGAATATGTTTTTATTGCTGCATTATAATTTTTTAACGCCCACTGAGAATAACCGAGACTATATTTTGCTTTAGGTAATAAATCAGAATTTGGATAAGTCACTATAAATTTATCAAAAGCTTCAAAAGCCTTTTTGTACTTTGTTGACTTAATTAAAAAATCTGCTTCTGCATACTCATCAAACTCAATATTTTTATCAACCAAAGGTACTAAATCACCACTCTTTTCTATAAGCTTCTCAGAATTTATTTCAATTTCAGCTTGGGGAGTTTTTTTGTTAAGAATTTTATTAGAATTATCTTGGGATTTATCTTGAAGTATAGTTTGATTTTTCTCCTCAATCGTAGATTCGAGTTTCATCATTCTGTCATTTAATTCTTGGTAAAGTACTTTATGTCTTTCTTTAGAGTTTTTAAGTTCAAATTGTAAGACCTCTACATCACCAATTAACTTTGAGATAGTATCGTGAAGACTATTTAGCTCTGAACTATATTTTGATAAATTTTTTGAGAATTTCTGATTGATTTTGAATTCTAGGGATTTTTCAATATTATTTAGCTGATCTTGCATATCATTAATCTTTTTTCTAGCTTCTTCATCCTCGAATAATGCAAACACATAATTCGAAAACAACACAAGACCAACCAATAAATATTTTTTCATAAAACTCGCTATATATTAAATCTATTCTACTTCGTATGTAATATCAGCTCGTCTATCCTGTCCACATGCATCAGCTTGGCATTCTTGGTTTGCATATTCTTCACCGTAGCTAATTGTTTCGATTTGAGAGTCGTCAACACCTAGTGCATTCAAAGCTTCTTTAACTGCCACTGAACGCTTCTGACCTAAAGATAAATTATATTCATGTGATCCTCTAAAATCAGCGTTACCTTTAATAATCATTCTCGCAGGAGCATGATTATTAAGATACTGAGCATGAGCACCAATTAAATCTAGATATTCATCCTTAATATCATATTTATTGAAATCAAAGAATACGCTTCTTTGAGTAAGCAAAGTATTTCCTCTAAGCTCTTCCAAGCCTAAAGCTTCTGCAGTTGCTGCATCAGTTCCATAGTAATTAGATGCTGCAGGATCTCCAGGAGCGTCTAGTGGTGTAGAGCTACATCCTGCTCCAAGTAGTGCTACTAATGATAATAAAAGTAATGATTTTTTCAATTGTAATTCCTCCATTAAGTAAAATCTGTATGTCATTGATATAATAACACAAATTAACAATTTCTTAATATAATTAAGTTACACCTAATAACATTAAGTAAATTTTAATTTGTTATTGGTCCCCATGTTGGCTCTTGTATTATGGAGGTTCCAACATTTATAGGCAACCTTTTTAATCCATTTATTGATACTGTACCAATTTTTGTTGTTTTTCCGTAATCTTTATAAGTAAATAATACTAAATGGCCGTTTGGCGCAAATATTGGTGATTCATCTGCAGGCCCCTCTGAGATTTTTAGAACTTGATTGGATATAAGGTTCTGAATAGCTACTTTAAACTTTCCTTGGTCATTAGTAAGAAAAAGCAATAATTTCCCATCATAAGATATGCTTGGACTTAAATTATATTTCCCCTCATAAGTTACTCTGCTAATTTCATCATCATTTATATTAACCTTATAGATTTGTGGGCTACCTCCTCGATTAGAAGAAAAATAAATATCTTCCCCATTCGGCGCCCATGATGGCTCTGTATTAATTGCATGAGAACGCATTAATTGTTTAATACCGCTTCCATCTGCATTGATGGTATAAATTTGTGAGTTTTGATTATAGGTTAATACTATGGCTAACTTTCTGCTATCTGGTGACCATGCTGGTGCACTATTATTACCTTTAAAGTTTGCCAATAAAGTTCTTTTACCTGTTCTAAGATTCTGAATATATATCACAGGCTTCTTTTTTTCAAATGAAACATAAGCAATTTTTTCTCCATCTGGCGACCATCGAAGTGAAATAATTGGCTGAGTAGTGTTTAAGATAGACCTAGAGTTAAAGCCATCAAAATCTGCAACATTTAAACTATATTTTTTATCATTAACCTTTTTAACGTATGCAATTTTAGTATGGAAAATGCCCTTACTACCCGTTAGGTGTTCATATACGTTATCTGATACTTTATGCGCAATCGCCCTATATTGCGATTTTTTTCCGGTATACCTCATTGAAACTACAGTTTTTTCTTTAAATATATCTATCAAGCTCCAGGTAACTTTTATATTTCCTGAAACAGGATTTTCAATCTCAACCTTTCCAACAACTATAAATTGAGCATCCATTGCGGACCATTTTGTATAATTTATATTAATATCGCTACTCGGTGGATTAGATATACCGCTAGTATTTAGAGGTCTGAATAGACCTGTACGATTAAGATCTGATGAAATAATTTGATGAGCTTTTTGTCCACTTATTATTTCAGATCCTTCAAAAGGTGCTATTGCTATTGGTATCTCACTTGCCTTGCCCCCTAGAATTTCAATCACTTCTAACGAATAAGTTGAAGTCGAAATTAATAGCAGGAGCCCAAAAAAGATTGAACACATTCGAGAAATCATAATTTTTTTAGTCCCTATAAAGTTTAATAAGATAACACTTTAATTAATTCAATTGATTACATTATCTTATAAATCATAATGCCCATTTGGGTGAAATTTTAATTTTAAATTTTTTAATCGTTTGAATAATTTTTTATCTTTAGGAATAGGAAGTGGCTGAGATTGGAGTATTGCTCTTTCAACTGCAGCATCACAACTTGAAATTTTACTTGATTGAGTCATTTTAGGCTCTCCAAGCAGATCTCCTGTTGGCATTAAAGATATTTCAAATTCTAATTCAATTCTATCAAGTCCACACAGCTGATTATTAACATTTTGTTGAATTTTTTGCTGTATTAAAGCTTTGAAGCGATTTAGCTCGCCTGAATTAATTCCGGCTAATACTTCTTTATCAGATTCAATTGCTATGATTGGTTTCTTTTTTAACTCCTCATCCCTAAGGGAGTCTTGGAATTTTTCCATTTTTTCTTGTTCAAGTAATTTATCCTTTATTTTGTCCATTTTTTCTTGTTCAAGTAATTTATCTTGAACCCTCTCTATCTCTTCTTGTTTTAATAATTTTGCTTGAAGTTTTTTTATTTCTTTTAGTTTTTTCTTTTTTTCTAAAGCTTTTTTTTCGGCAACTTTCTTTTTCTTTAGCTTAATCTCTGCCTCTTCATTTAACTTTAATTGTTGTTTATCTATTTTTGGAGGCATCGCCTTTATCTTTTTTATTTTTTTATTTTTTTTTGGCTCTATTTTTATTTCTTTATTTTTTATTTGGGTAGGGACTGCATCCCAAAGCTCTACTTCAGCAAAGTTAGGAATTTTTGTTTGCCATTGTATTGAAAAAATCATAAAAATAAATAACGCAAGATGAATTAAAAATGAGAATAAATTTGCTTGCAAATTATCATCACCTTCAAGAATAGCCCAAAAATTTGAATTACGAATTGAATCAAAATTAAATTGAGGGATATTCATGAATTACTTTTCTGGTTTAAGCAATAAGCCAACCTTGTTAATTGCATTCTGCTTGAGTAAGTCCATTACAGTGATTACTTCTTGATATTGGACTTTTTTGTCAGCAGCAATCACCACTGATTGCTCAGGGTTCTTATCAAGTGACTCTTTGACATAAGCTAGCAAATCATCTTTTTTATATCTTTTACCCTTTATCTCAGTTGAAGCATCTTTTTTTATTGATATTACTATTGGGGCAACCTGCTGCTTCAAGGATTGTCCAACTTTAGGTAAATCAACAACTCCTGGATTAGTCATTGGGGCAGTCACCATAAAAATTACAAGTAATACCAACATTACATCAATGTATGGAACTACATTGATTTGATTCATTAAGCGTCTTTTTTTCATAGAATTTACCCCTTACGATCTATTGTATTTATAAATTCCTCCATAAAGCTTTCATATCTAATAGATAATCGGTCGACTTTAGCAGCAAACCTGTTGTATGCAATAACAGCAGGGATAGCAGCAAAAAGTCCAATAGCTGTTGCAATCAGAGCTTCTGCTATACCGGGTGCTACTTGGGCTAAGGAAGCCTGTGCAACATTTGAAAGTCCAATAAATGCATTCATTATTCCCCATACGGTTCCAAACAAACCTATATATGGGCTAACAGACCCAACAGAGGCAAGAAATGGTAAATGTCTTTCGAGTGAATCTACTTCCCTGTTATAACTGGCACTCATTGCTCTTCTCACACTTTCTATACTCTTTTTATCAAATGACCTTGAATCTTTTTGGCTCATATATTCTTTATAGCCCGCTTTGAAAATTGTTGAGACACCATTCATATCCGCATGTATTGTGCCTAAAGATTTGTATAGCTGGCTTAAATCACCTCCAGACCAAAAAAATTTTTCAAATTCATCTGTGTTCTCTTCTGTACTTTTAAGCACCTTTATTTTTAAATAAATATATTTCCAAGACATGCCTGAGGCAAATATTAAAATTAACATCACTATCTGGACAGGTAAACTAGCGCCTAGAATTAGTGAAAAGAACGATAAGTCACTTCCTACCATTATATTATCTCCATAAGTTGTTTAGCCATTTTTGGAATACGTACGGGCTTGAAAAGATCTGAATTAATACAAACAATTTCAACTTTCCCATCGGTGATTATCTGTCGGTCCCTCAGAATATTTTGTTTTAGTATAATTGAATAATCAGTAGTTTTAACACAATCGGTTTGTATTAGTAATTCGTCGTTAAACCTTGCTGGCATTTTATATTGGATATCAATCTTTCGGACCACAAACATAACTTTATCTTCTTGTTTTAATTTTATTTGATTTAGCCCAAGGCTCCTTAGCCATTCAGTTCTAGCCCTCTCCATAAATTTCAGATAATTAGCATGATAAACCACACCACCGCTATCGGTATCTTCAAAATATACTCTAGCATTCCATTCAAATATTATTCTTTCCATAAATCATCATTTTTAGAATGTTTTAAACCAAAATGCTGATATGTTTTTGGAGTGGCCAATCTCCCCCTTGGTGTTCGCATTAAATAACCCTGCTGAATTAAATAAGGCTCAATTACATCCTCAATAGTTTCTTTTTCCTCTCCTATTGCAGCAGCTATATTATCTAAGCCTACAGGGCCGCCAGAGAATTTTTCAATAATTGCAAGTAAAAAACTTCTATCCATTAAATCTAATCCAATCAAATCGACATCAAGCATTTTTAATGCAGCATCAGCTATTGTTTTATTAATTGCTCCTTCCGACTTCACTTCAGCAAAATCTCGAACTCGTCTCAAAAGTCGATTTGCAATTCTTGGTGTACCTCTTGATCGATTAGCAATTTCATTTGCCCCTTCTTTATCAATTTTAACTTCCAGAAGATTTGCAGATCGAATGACAATTTTAGTTAGTTCTTGTTTTGTATAAAACTCTAATCGAGACACAATACCAAATCTATCTCGAAGCGGATTAGTAAGCATGCCAGCTCTTGTTGTTGCTCCAATTAAAGTAAAGGGCGGCAATTCTAATTTTACCGAACGTGCTGATGGCCCTTCACCAATCATAATGTCTAAACGATAATCCTCCATTGCTGGATAAAGAATCTCCTCAATGACTGGGGATAATCTATGAATTTCATCAATAAATAAAACATCGTTTTCTTCTAAATTTGATAACAAGGCTGCCAAATCACCAGTTTTCTCTAAAACTGGTCCAGAGGTTTGACGTAAATTTACACCCATCTCTTTTGCAATAATATTTGCTAAAGTTGTTTTTCCGAGGCCAGGGGGGCCGAACAACAAAACATGATCTAAAGCCTCATTTCTTTTCCTAGCTGCATCAATAAAAATTTCTAGCTGTTCTCTAATTTTTTCCTGGCCAACATACTCATCAAGTTTCTTTGGTCTTAATGCCCGCTCAAAATTCTCTTCTACAATATCTGGGGTTGAAGGGTCTATAAATCTATCTGGTTCAATCATTTTATAAAATCACTATAAGTTTTTAGATAACAACTTTAATGCCTGCCTGATTCCATCATTTAATGAAATACCTGAAGCTAATTCCTTAGTAACAGTAATCACATCTTTAGAGCTATAGCCTAAAGCAATTAATGCATTTTGTGTGTCCTCAAGTATAGTCGGCTCTTTATTTGATGTTATTTTTATTTGGTCCTCTTTAAACTTATCTTTTAATTCTAAAACTAATCGTTCTGCCGTCTTTTTCCCTATACCTGGTATTTTAATTAATAAATCAGATTCTTGATGTGTAATTGCAGTCATGAGCTCATCTACTGTCATGCCTCCGAGTATGGATAATGCAACTTTTGCACCAACACCGTTCACTTTAATTAATAATTTAAATATTTTACGCTCTTGAATGGAAGCAAAACCAAATAGTAATTGAGCATCCTCTCGAACAATAAAATGAGTCAATAATGTAACTTCTGAGCCTATTTCTGGCAAATCATAAAATGTTGGCATTGACACTTCGACCTCATAACCAACGCCATGACAATCTAACAAAATCATAGGGGGAGTTTTTTCTAGTAAGAGTCCTTGAATTCTGCCTATCATATTATTCTTCCAGATTTCATTCGATTTCCCGTTCCAAATTTAGCGATACTTCCACTAATATTAGCATGGCAAATGCTACAAGCTAAGGCATCTGCTGAATCTGAACTTGGAATAGATGGGAGGTTGAGTAATTTTTGAACCATTATTTGAACTTGTGATTTGCTTGCATGCCCCATGCCCACAACTGATTTTTTAACCTGCAATGCAGTATATTCAAAAACATCAAGGTTCTGCATGACTGCTGCACTAATTGCTGCACCTCTTGCTTGACCCAATAATAATGTAGATTGTGGATTTATGTTTACAAAAACTTTCTCAATTGCTACGCAGTCTGGTTTAAATTGCTCGATTACTTCCTCCAGTCCTAAAAGAATTATTTTAATGCGTGAAGCCAAATTTGTATCTTGGTTGGTTGTCTTAATCACCCCACTTGCCTCATAGCGAATATTCCCGGATGAGTTATATATTACGCCGTATCCTGTAACTCTCAATCCTGGATCAATCCCAAGAATTTTATTAGCAATTTTAATTAATCGTCCTCTATTACAACGTTTGTATAAACTTCTTGAACATCATCCAGATCCTCGAGAAAATCTAGAATTTTTCTCATTTTCTCTCCATCAGATCCTTTTAATTCATTTTCAGTTTCAGCTTTCATTGTTAATTCAGCAAATTCATATTTAAGGTTTACTTTATCAAAACCTTCTTTAATATTTAAAAATTCATTTGGAGGTGTAATTATCTCAACGCTACCATCATCGTTATTAATTATATCTTCAGCGCCTAAATCAATTGCAATCTCTGCTAATTCATCAGAATTAACCCCTGGAGCAAAAAGAATATTCCCGCAATGTTTAAATAAATATGACACACAGCCATCAGTACCTAAGTTTCCTCCATTTTTACTTAAAGCTAATCTAACATCTGCTACTGCACGTTGCTTGTTGTCAGTCAAACAATCAATAATAATTGCGGCTCCATTAACCCCATAACCTTCATATCGAATTTCTTCATAATTCACACCTTCTAACTCACCAGTTCCTCGCTTTATAGCTCTAGTAATATTTTCAGCTGGCATACTTTCTTCTTTAGCGGTGGTGACAGCAGTTCTTAGTCTTGGATTAAAATTTACATCTCCTCCACCCAGTCGAGCAGCTACTGTAATTTCTTTCACTAATTTCGTGAAAATTTTCCCTCGCTTAGCATCCTGCCTGCCTTTTCGATGTTGTATATTTGCCCATTTTGAATGCCCTGCCATATGCCTTGATACTCCTAAACATTTTCAATTACTATTTATTTTAACAGCAAATTAAATCTATCCTTCCTTACTTTAATATAATTTAAGAAGATATAGGTAAGTGTATCCAGCCAGTTGCTATATATTTTGTGCCTGATTTTACAATATTTCCTTTATGAGCATGAGTCCACTCTGCAGGCCATATTAAAGTTTTACCCATTATTGGTTCAATGTCTAAATTATGATGAATAAAACTTGTTTTCCCACCTTCAAAGTCATCATTTAAATATGTCATAAATGCAAATAATCGATGTAATGAAGTTATATGAACTCTTTCAGAGTGCACTTTGGAAAAATGTCCCCCAGGGTTATATTTCTGAATATTAAACGCTCCAATATCTAATTTTGGAAAATTAGTTTTAAGAAATGGCCATTGCTCTACATAATCCATATAACATTCATAAAGAGACTGCATATAATCATTAAAAATTTTATGTGAAGGTAAAGTCAGTTGCGCTGGGTATACTGCCATATCTATAGAATTCTTTCTTTCTAAATCAAGCCCGTTTGCACTCTCTCCTTTAACCTGTTTATTTTTATTTTTTTCAAAAAAATTAATTATATCTCTACATAAATCAGGATTTTTTAAGTCCCAACTACCTATAAAGCTTGGTCCAGAATCAATCTTTTCCTTATTTCTTTGCATTTAAATATTCCCTTTAAAAACAGAAAATCCACTAGCTTGAAATTGAATAAAACCATCTACTTTATATAAATATTCTAAACCCTCTTTATGCCTGCCTAAATTAAAATAAACATCGCTTAAATCTACGTAAGCTTTTATACAATTTTTATCTAATTTTATTGCATTCAAAAAGGCTGAAGCCGCATCATTATAATTTCCAACCTCTCTATGAGTAACACCAATACAAACTGAGATATCAGCATTTTTTGGGTCCAAATTATATGCCGAAAAATAACTCTTAAATGCAAGCTCGGGTCTGCTTACTTTTAAATATTCATTACCAAGGCTGATATAAAGATTATGATTTTTAGGGGTTATCCTTAAAGAATTTTTTAATATGCCAATGGTTTTGTTAAATTTTTCTAAATTACCATCCGCCGGTGTATTCAAATTTTCTGACATTTTTTTAATCGCCAATAATTTTCACTAGTACTCTTTTTTTCCTTTTTCCATCAAACTCACCATAAAAAATTTGCTCCCATGGACCAAAATCGAGCTGGCCTTTTGTTACTGCCACTACGACCTCTCTCCCCATGACTTGTCTTTTTATATGAGCATCCGCATTATCTTCACCAGTATCATTATGCCGATACCCACTAACAGGTTCGTGAGGGGCTAATTGCTCTAACCATTTCTTATAATCATGATGAAGCCCAGGCTCATCGTCATTGATGAATACACTAGCCGTAATATGCATTGCATTGATTAATATCAGACCTTCTTCAATATTACTTTCTTCTAAACAAGTTCTAATCTCAGAAGTAATATTAGTAAAATGCATTCTATCTGGAGCGTTGAACCATAATTCTTTACGATAACTTTTCATAATTTATTCCTCCATTCCATCATTTAAACGATCATATTTTTTAAACCATATATCTGACATTTCTGCATCTCTATAATCTTTAAAACATGGCGTTCCTAGAGTGTAATGTATTATATTTGCTTGCTCATTTTTAGGGTATTCAGTTGCCAGCCAATTCCATTCTTTCGGTAATTCGCCAATTTCTTCATCCTCAAGCCATGAAAAACGGTGCAAATATTTTCCTGTCTGGTTTGCAATAAAATCTGGGGTTAGAATTTTATGTTTGGGGTGTGTACAGTTCCATAAAATAACACTGGACCAATTCTTTCTGGGGTAATCCTGATTAATATTTCCTAAATATTTCTGATTTGCTTTGGTTTTGTAGTCATGCTTAACTACTTGTAAAGCCTTGGAATTATCTCTTAAGTCTAGTAATTCCTTAATATCTGTCTGGCAAATCATATCTCCATCAACAAAAATAGCCCACCCTTTAAAGTCATTTAAAAATGGAGTTAAAAAACGTGAGTAAACAAAGTCATTACTTTTATCTTCGTGTTTTTCTTCGTACCCTTTTAATGTTTTAACTGCAAGTGGAGTTATATCTAATGGAATTGAAGCGTGATCAATAAGACTTTGAACAAAAGTATGATAAGCAACCGACTCCCTTTGATCAAAACCTATATATATTTTTACATTTTTGTTTTCAGGCATTCGATGTCCTTACTATGTTTTACAAAAAATTAACTCAATGCCGTTTCCAGCTGGGTCTTTGAAAAAAATCTGTTCAGTGCCTATTTCAGGTACAACACGTAAGTGAAATTTTATCTCTTTTTTTTCTAAAATTTTAATATATTTATCTTTATCCTCTGCAGTAAAAGCCATATGATCAAAAGTATTTTTTATATTAACAGGGTTGCTATCATTTTTTTTTGTTTCACTTAAATGTAAAATATCTTTACCACTAACATTTAGCCAGTAACCATTACTTTGAAATGGTGGTCTAACGCCTAATTCGAGGCCCACAATTTCTATATAAAAACTTTTTAACTTTTCCATCATTTTAGCTTCAGACCTAAGGTTATAGTGATTAAGCCCACTAATCATTCTTTTGCTCAATATTTGAAGCTCTTACCTTAATATGCAATTCTTTTAACTGATTTTCATCAACCTTGTTTGGTGACTGTGTCATCAAACACTGGGCTTTTTGTGTTTTTGGAAAAGCTATGACGTCTCTAATAGAATCTGAACCTGCTAATAAAGTTACTATTCTGTCCAATCCAAATGCAACTCCACCATGAGGTGGTGCTCCATACTGAAGGGCATTTAACAAAAATCCAAATTTATCTTTCGCATCTTCATCTGAAATTCCTAGCGCTTTAAATACTTTAGATTGCAGGTCTGATTTATGAATACGGATTGACCCGCCTCCCATCTCCCAACCATTTATAACCATGTCATATGCCTTAGATAAACATTTCCCAGGGTCTGATTCTAGGTATTCTTCGTGTCCATCCTGCGGTGCAGTAAATGGATGGTGAAGGGCATTCCAAGTCTTTGAAGTTTCGTCATAATCAAACATTGGAAAATCAACTACCCATAATGCTGCCCATTCCGTATCATTAAGATGTTTTTTCTCATGGCCAATTTTAACTCTGAGCGCTCCTATAGCCTCATTTACTACTTTTCCTTTATCTGCCCCAAAGAAAATTAAATCTCCATTTTCTGATTTAGTTTTTTCAATTATCGCTGCTAGTGCTTTAGCGTGGATATTTTTTACAATCGGGCTTTGAAGCCCTTCTTCATTAAGAAGGGTTTTATCTTTAACTTTAATATAAGCTAAGCCTTTGGCTCCATATATTTTTACAAATTCAGTATAAGCATCTATTTCTGAACGCGATAAATCCGCTCCACCTGGAATTCTTAGCGCAGCCACTCTTCCATTTTCCATATTTGCAGCAGAAGAGAATACTTTAAAGTCAACATCTTTCATCTCTTCAGTCATTTCAGTTAATTCAAGAGTTACTCTTAAATCAGGCTTATCAGAGCCATATCTACTCATCGCTTCCTTGTATGATATTTTGGGGAATGATTTAGACAAATTTATATTTAAGACGTCTAAATATGTTTTTCTAATCATTTTTTCAGAAATCTCGATAATTTTTTCTTCATCAATAAATGATGCTTCAATGTCAATTTGAGTAAATTCAGGTTGACGATCAGCACGCAAGTCCTCATCCCTAAAACATTTAGCAATCTGATAATATCGATCAAAACCAGACACCATTAAGATCTGTTTAAATAATTGTGGGGATTGTGGTAACGCAAAAAATTCTCCATGGTGCACTCTTGATGGCACCAAATAATCTCGAGCGCCTTCAGGAGTGCTTCTATTTAATATTGGAGTTTCTAATTCAATGAATCCTTCTTTATCTAGAAAATTCCTGACGCTTTTTGAAGTTTCGTTTCTTAATTTAAGATTTCTTTGCATCACATCACGTCTTAAATCAATAAAACGATATTCAAGCCGAACAGCTTCTGAAATTGTGTCGTCATCAAGCATAAATGGAGGGGTAAGAGATTCATTTAAAATCTCAACCCTAGATGCTAGCATTTCTATTTCTCCTGAAGACAGGTTTGAGTTAATTGTTCCCTCGGGCCTGAGTCGAACCTTACACGTAACTTTTAATACGAATTCACTTCTAATTTTTTCAGCAATGCTAAAAGCGTCCGGAGTATCTGGATCAATAACTATCTGAGCCAATCCTTCTTTATCTCTTAAATCAATAAAGATAACACCTCCATGATCCCTTCTTCTGTGAGCCCAGCCGCAAAGGACAACCTCTTTATTTTCATGACTTTTATTTAATTCACCACAATAATGCGTTCTCATCTAAATTCTCTTCTAAAGTAATTATTATTTTTGTTTAAGTTTTTTTCCGGTAGGAACCACACCCATCGAGATAACATATTTAAGAACTTGGTCCACACTGATATCTAACTCGACAACTTTATTTTTTGGAACCATTAATGTATATCCTGATGTTGGATTAGGCGTTGTAGGTACGTATACATTTACATACTCACCTTTTATGTCCTTTGTTATTATCTCATCAGGCTCCCCAGTAATAAATGCAAAAGTATAAGTACCTGCAATTGGAAATTCAATTAAGACTGCCTTACTAAATGCATCTCCTGAGCCTGAAAGTAAAGTATCTGAAACTTGCTTAATACTTTTATAAACTGATTTTACAAAAGGTAATCGATCGAGAATAACCTCATACAAATTAATAATTTTCTTTCCAAAGAAATTATTAGCGATGATGCCAGTAACTAATATAATAATGAACGTCAAAATTACACCGAACCCAAATACTTCAGTCCCTAGAATATAATCAGGTCTTAAAGTTTCTGGGAGTAAGAATAATATTTGATCCAAAAACTTGATCAAAGAGAACAATACCCAAAAAGTTAGAATTAGTGGGATTAACACCAATAAGCCAGTTAAAAAGTTTTTTTTAATCATTATTTTTTAAAGTTTCAGTTTTAGTTATTTTAGTAGTTTTTTCATTGTCTTTCTTAGAATCTTCAGACTTTGGTTTATTTTTAAAATCTGTCTCATACCAGCCTGTCCCCTTTAGTTTAAAATGAGGTGCTGACACTTGCTTCTTAAATGTTTTATTCTTGCAAACTGGACAATTTAAAACCGGATCATCTGATAATTTTCCAAGCACATCGTCTTGATGCTCACAATGGGAACATAGATAATCATATAAAGGCATCTTCTTAAACCCTTATTAAAAGGGAATATCATCTTCCGGAAGTTCAAGAGTTGGCTCAACTAATTGACCCGATTTTTCAGCAGCTTTATTTACCCTTTCTGGTTCTTGATTAAAATTATCATCAGAACTACTTGCCGCACTGTTGCGATTATCCTTACCTCCCAGCATTTGCATTGTGTCTGCTGCAACTTCTGTCGTATACCTATCTTGTCCCTCTTTAGTTTGCCACTTCCTTGTTTGAAGACTTCCTTCAACAAAAACAGAGCTACCTTTTTTTAGGTATTCCCCTGCAATTTCAGCTAATTTTCTATACATTACAATATTATGCCACTCTGTTTTTTCTTTTTTCTCGCCCGAGGCCTTATCTTTCCATGATGTACTAGTAGCGATACTAAAATTGCATACAGAATCTCCATTAGGAAATGTTCTAACTTCAGGATCCCTTCCTAGGTTACCAAGCAACATTACTTTATTAACTGATGGCATAATTTCTCCGATGTGTAATTATAATTTTAATCATTTATTATTAATTGGCGTTTTCATTGATATTGATAAAATAAACCAAATCATTATTAGTAGGCTACAAAATAAAAAAGTGCCTTGATAGCCATAAAAATTTGCAATCAATCCGCCAAATGATCCGCCAACAAAAATACCTAACGATTGAGAAGTATTATACACCCCTAATGCCAAACCTCTCCTTTGAATTGGTGCCAACTTACTCACCAAACTAGGTAAAGAAGCCTCAAGATAATTAAATCCAATAAAATAGAATGTTAAGGCCATTACAATCCCAACAATGCCATTAGAGCAATATATAAACAGAAATTGAGTTACAAATAATAAAGCAATTGAAAACATAAAAAATTCTTTAACTTTATTCTTTTTTTCCGAAAAAATAATCATTGGCACTATAAAAATAAGGGATACAACCAAAACTGGTAGGTAAATTGACCAATGTTGATTTAATGGGGTCTCGCCTTGATTAATCAAATAAAAAGGGATTGCCATAAACATTGATATTTGAGAAGCGTGGAGTGTAAAAATTCCAAAATTAAGTCGATTTAAATCAAAATTCTTTAATATACTTTTTATGTCATTAGCACTTTTAGAATCAATTTTTTTCTTATCTACAGGCTCATCAATAAAAAACTTTACAACTCCTAATGCAATAAAAGCTAAAATACCCATTAATAAGAATATTCCTGGAACGCCAATAAGCTCATTCAGTATTGGTGAAATAACTAATGATAATGCAAAGGTTAGGCCAATTGATGCGCCAATAATTGCCATTCCTTTAGTTCTACTCTTGTCACTAGTAAGGTCAGATAAAAAAGCTGTCAGAACTGCAGAAATTGCGCCAGACCCTTGAATTGCTCGACCAATAATAACCCCTTCTATTTGCTCAGATATCCCTGCAATAAATGAGCCAATTATAAATAATAATAAACCAAAATAAATTACTGGCTTTCTTCCGAGACGATCTGAAGTCATGCCAAATGGAACTTGAAGAATTGCCTGAGTTAATCCATAAATTCCAAAAGCTAGGCCAATTTGAAATTCTGTAGGCCTACCAGATAAATCTGAAGCATAAATGGCAAATATAGGAAGAATTAAAAAAATTCCAAGCATTCGGAGTGAGTAAATCGATGCTAAAAGCACACTAGATTTAATTTCTAATGGTGACATTCTTGTTTATACCTATGAATAATAAAACTTTAGTTTCTAAAATAGAGATTATAAAATATAATATCAGGTTGCTCCTTAAAAAAGATAAAATTAAATGGATTACATAAAAATTAAAGGGGCTAGAACCCATAACTTAAAAAATATTTCCTTAGATCTTCCAAGGAATAAACTAATAGTTATTACAGGCTTATCTGGATCTGGAAAGTCTTCTCTAGCATTTGATACTCTTTATGCTGAAGGGCAAAGAAGGTATGTTGAATCATTATCTGCTTATGCTAGGCAATTTCTAGACCGAATGAATAAACCTGATGTTGATATGATTGAAGGCCTTTCTCCTGCAATCTCTATAGAACAAAAATCAACTTCGCATAATCCAAGATCAACTGTTGGGACTGTAACTGAAATTCACGACTATCTTCGTTTACTCTATGCACGTGCAGGAGACCCCTACTGTCCTACTCATAAAATAAAACTTGAGGCACAAACAGTTTCTCAAATAGTAGATCAACTTTTGTCTTTAGCAGAAGATACTAAAATTATGTTGCTTGCGCCCGTAGTAAACAATCGTAAAGGCAGTCATTTAGACTTAATTGATGAATTAAGAGCTCAAGGATTTATAAGAATTAGGCTAGATGGAACTATTTATGAAATAGATAATATTCCAGCTATACAAAAAAATACAAAGCATCAATTAGATGTAGTAATTGATCGTATAAAAATTCATCTTGATATTAAACAACGCATTACTGAATCAGTCGAAACAGGCTTGAAACTTGCTGATGGAAAAATTATTTCCATCAATATGGATACTAAAGAAACACAACTATTCTCTGCAAAATTTTCCTGTCCACATTGTGACTATGCGCTAACTGAATTAGAGCCAAGATTGTTTTCTTTTAATAATCCAATGGGGGCTTGTCCTGATTGTGACGGTCTGGGACATAAAAATTTCTTTGATGCAGCTCGCGTTGTAGCTTTTCCGCAACTGCCTTTATCATCTGGAGCCATTAAGGGCTGGGATAAGCGAAATCAGTTTTACTATCAAATGTTAAATAGTCTTGCCCAACATTATAGTTTTGATCTTGAAACACCTTACAAAGAACTCCAAGAAAGAATTCAAAATATTATTTTATTTGGAAGTGATAAAGAACAAATAGAATTTAGTTATTTTAATGAGCAAGGAACTATCAATTCAAAAAAGCATCCTTTTGAAGGTGTAATAAATAACTTTAAAAGACGTTATCAAGAAACAGATTCGAGCTCTGTCCGAGATGAATTAGCAAAATATTTAAGCAATCAAGAATGTCCTTCATGTAAGGGAACTCGCTTAAAAATTGAGGCAAGGAATGTATTAGTTGGTGATTTAAATCTGCATGAAGTATGCAAATTACCTCTTAAAAAATCTTTAGAATTTTTCAAAAATATAAAACTATTAGGATTTCGTGCTCAAGTTGCGAGCAAAATAATTCAAGAAATAAAAAATAGACTTAATTTTTTAATTAATGTGGGTCTCGATTATTTATCTCTTTCAAGATCTGCTGATACCCTCTCAGGTGGAGAGGCTCAAAGAATTAGATTGGCTTCACAAATTGGTAGTGGTTTAACAGGAGTAATGTATGTTTTAGATGAACCATCTATTGGGCTTCATCAAAAAGATAACGATAAACTCCTAGAGACACTAAGAAATCTTCGAGACATTGGAAATACGGTGATTGTTGTTGAGCATGATTATGATGCAATTATGACGGCTGATTATGTTGTAGATATTGGCCCTGGTGCTGGAATTCACGGTGGTGAAATTGTTGCCCAAGGTCTCCCTAAGGAAATCGCTACAAATAAAAACTCTCTGACTGGCCAATATATAAGTGGGCAGAAAAAAATCACAGTTTCAAAAAAAATAAAATCTCCTAATCATTCTTTTTTCAAAATTACAAAAGCTTCCGGTAATAATTTAAAAAATATTACCTTAAATCTCCCGATAGGCTTATTTACTTGTGTGACCGGAGTTTCTGGCAGTGGGAAATCCACACTCATTAATGACACGCTTTATAATGCCGTAGCAAAACATCTTTACCGAAGTAATTTAGAGCCAGCTGGTCATGAAAATATAGAAGGGTTTGATTTCTTCGACAAAGTTGTTGATGTAAATCAAAGTCCTATTGGAAGAACTCCAAGATCTAATCCTGCTACTTACACCGGCTTATTTACACCCATAAGAGATCTCTTTTCTAAAGTACAAGAAAGTAGAGCAAGAGGTTATAGTCAAGGACGTTTCTCATTCAATGTTAAAGGTGGAAGATGTGAAGCTTGTGAAGGTGATGGAGTAATTAGAGTTGAAATGCATTTTTTACCAGACGTATATGTCGAATGTGATTCTTGTTATGGTCATCGTTACAATCGTGAAACGCTTGAAATATTTTATAAAGGGAAAAATATTCATAATATTCTGAGTTTTACCGTGGAAGAAGCTCATGAATTTTTTAAGGCTGTACCAACACTTGAACGAAAACTGAAAACTCTCCTAGATGTAGGTCTTGGATATATTAAATTAGGACAGAATGCAACAACTCTTTCTGGGGGTGAAGCTCAAAGAGTTAAATTAGCTTTAGAACTTTCAAAAAGAGACACTGGAAGAACGCTTTATATTTTAGATGAGCCAACAACTGGGTTACATTTTTCTGACATACAACTATTACTAAATGTGTTGCACCGATTAAGAGACAATGGAAATACTTTAGTTGTGATTGAGCACAATCTAGATGTAATCAAAACTGCTGATTGGATTATTGACCTTGGTCCTGAAGGGGGCGATGGTGGGGGTGAGATCATTGCAGAGGGGTCACCTGAAAAAATTATATCCAATAAAAAAAGCTTTACTGGTAAATATTTAAAGAGATATTTATGAGTTTTTTAAAGTAGCCACAATACTTTCTGTCGCTGGGGTTAACTTATGCCATATATTAAAACTTGCTGCTGCCTGCTCAACTAACATCCCAAGCCCATCGTAAACTGAATCAGTTTTCTTATAAGCTTCTTTCATAAATGGAGTTTTGGAGCCGTACATCATGTCATAGCAAGCACCTTCATCATTTAAACAATTAAAAGCATATTCTGACAAAGGTGAATGTTGGGTAGTTAAAGATGAAGACGTAGCATTTATTATCAAATCAAAATGGAGTTTGTTAGAAAAATCTAAACCTATTGCTTCTAAAGTCACTTGATTTTTTTCAGCAAAAAATTTCCAATATTTTTTCATCTCAATTGCTTTGGTAAACGTTCTATTAGTTAGAAAAATTTTCTTTGGTTTGCTTTGAATAAGATCGTAAATTGCACCATTTGCAGCCCCACCAGCACCGACTAAAAAAATATTCTTGCCCTTGATATTAATTTTTTTATTAGACAAATCACCTATTAGCCCTCTACCGTCTGTTGAATCTCCGATGATACTGTTATCTAAAAAAGTTATTGTATTAACAGACTTACATAAGGACGACCTTTCTGAAAGTTGGTCACAAACCTCAAAAGCAGCACTTTTTAATGGAAGGGTAATGTTTAGTCCCTGATAACCTTCAATCGCTAAACGCTTAATGCTTTTAAAGAAATTATCTTGATTGATATCAAATTTTTTATACTCCAAATCAATTGCGAATTCTTTTGCAAATAAAATATGTATTTTGGGGGAGAGGGAATGCGATATTGGGTGCCCAAGAACTGCAAATTTTTTTATTTTGTTTTTCATTGGTTTAACATTATAGCCATAAAAAAAATATCGAGATAAATATTTAATGCATTATAATAGTGCATATATTATATAAAAATGCATTATAATAGTGCATATATTATATATTTAATGCGTTTTATAAACAAATCGGCTATTTGGCGAATTAAATATTGGCATAGATTGTGCTTTATATTATATATATAAAGATTAATTATTTTTGAGGAGTTTAGTATGGCTGGCGCTGATGTAATAAAGAAAATTAAACAAGAAAAGATTAAATTCATTGATCTTCGCTTTACTGATACCAAAGGAAAAGAGCAGCATGTTACAGTGCCAGCCTCAGCCTTTGATAAAACTAAATTTACTGATGGTCACGCCTTTGATGGTTCCTCAATTGAGGGTTGGAAAGGTATTAATGCTTCAGATATGTTGCTTTTCCCAGACGAAAATACAGCCAATATAGACCCATTTATGGATGAGCCGACACTTATCTTAACCTGTAACGTTGTTGATCCAACAGATGGTAAAGGATATGACCGAGACCCTAGAACAATTGCGAATCGTGCTGAAAAATATCTTAAGACAACTGGTATTGGTGACACTATTTATTTTGGCCCTGAGCCTGAATTTTTTGTGTTTGACTCAATCACATGGACCTCTGGAATGAGTGGTTCATCAGTTAAAATTGGTTCTGAAGAAGCGGAATGGGAGTCTAATAACACCTACGATGGTGCTGGAAATCTTGGTCACCGTCCCAGAGTTAAAGGAGGTTACTTTCCAGTGCCCCCTGTTGATTCTTTACAAGATCTTCGATCCCAGATGTGTTTAACATTGGAAGAGATGGGTGTCCCTGTTGAGGTCCATCATCACGAAGTCGCAGGTGCAGGTCAAAACGAAATTGGCACTAAATTTTCTTCATTAACACAAAGGGCTGATTGGACTCAAATACTTAAATATGTTGTCATGAACGAAGCACATAGATATGGTAAAACAGCGACTTTTATGCCGAAACCAATACTAAATGATAATGGTACAGGTATGCACGTCCACCAATCAATTTGGAAGGGTGGAAAAAATATGTTTGCAGGAGATAAATATGCAAATTTAAGTGATACAGCTCTATATTATATTGGTGGAATTATTAAACATGGTAAAGCATTAAACGCTATAACTAATCCTTCGACAAATTCATACAAACGTTTAGTGCCTGGTTTTGAAGCCCCAGTAATGCTTGCATATTCTGCAAAAAATAGATCGGCTGCGATTCGGATTCCTTACGTATCAACTGATAAAGCAAGACGTATTGAGGTTCGATTCCCAGATCCCATGGCAAATCCATATTTAGCTTTTAGTGCGCTAATGATGGCTGGTCTAGACGGCATTCAAAACAAAATTCACCCAGGTGAAGCTGAATCAAGAGATTTGTATGACCTTACAGCTTCGGAAGAAGCAAAAATACCACAAGTTGCAGCCACCTTGCCCGAAGCCCTTGAGGCTTTAAGAGTTGACAGAGAATTCTTAACTACAGGTGGTGTTTTTTCTGATGACTTTATTGACAGCTTCATTGATTTAAAAATGGAGGAGGTAACTCGTCTAAGAATGACACCTCACCCAGTCGAGTTTGATATGTATTACAGTTTATAAGTTTTTAAAAAAGGGTGGATTAAAATTCACCCTTTTTTTACATTAAATTAAAATGCACTAATTTTGTGCAAAAAAAAAGAAACTTGGGGCTGCTACGTTAATGAGACCAATAAAATCAACATGAAAATCTTGGTCACATTCTTGCTAGTTATACAATATGGATCTTATATAAATGAAACCAAACTTAATGAAAAATGAATTGAGAGGAATGGAGGACCTAGCGACTGCAGTATTTGCTTGTGATAAAAATTTAGTTATTAAGTATATAAATCCAAGTGCAGAAATCTTATTTGAATTGAGCTACGATCAAGCCCTTAATGAGAATATTAGTCTATTTTTTGAAGAAATTGATTTTTTTAAAGGCGCATTAAAACAAGCTAAAACCAAACAGAGTTCTTATCGAGAACATGAGTATTTTATTAAGACTAAACAAAATAAAACTATTTGCGTGAGTTTTACAATCACACCAATTGAAAAGAGAGGGTTCGACTTTATAGTGGAATTTAGTCAAATGGATCAACAACTAAGAGTTGCCCGTGAAGAAAGAATGTTTATTCAACAACAAGCAAATTCAGAATTGCTAAGAAACCTTGCACACGAAATAAGAAACCCTCTTGGTGGATTAAGAGGAGCTGCTCAACTTTTAGAAAAAGAGTTGAATGAAAAATCACTAAAAGAATACACTCAAGTAATAATCAATGAAGCAGATCGGCTACAAAACCTTATGAATAAATTATTAATTCCTCATCAACTCCCTACGTATAAAAAAACAAATATTCATGAGGTTTTAGAAAGGGTTCGTAGCTTAATACTGTCAGAATTTCCAGAAAACTTAGAACTAACTAGGGATTATGATATAAGTTTGCCTGAATTTATTGGGGACAGAGAAAAGCTAATTCAAGCTGTTTTAAACGTTGCTCGGAATGGTGTCCAAGCAATGCTCGAAGTTAAATCAAAAGGAAAAATGAATCTTAAATTTATTACTAGAGCGGAGAGTCAAATTGTATTTCACAAAAAGAAACATACAACAGCAATACGTTTAGATATTATCGATAGTGGTCCAGGTATCAATAAGGAATTATTAGATAAAATATTTTACCCATTAGTTTCTGGCAAAGATTATGGATCTGGACTAGGCCTTTCGTTGGCCCAAAACTTCATAACGCAGCACAATGGAATGATTGATTGCTTGAGTACCGTTGGCAATACAAAATTTTCAATAATTCTTCCAATTGAGAATGGTTTAAAAATTAATGAGGTAAAGAAATGAAAAAAGTTTGGGTACTTGATGATGATAAATCTATACGATGGGTGTTTGAAAAAGCACTTTCAAAGGCAAATCTTTCTTACCAATGTTTTAGCAATACAAATGAAGCAATCAATCAATTCAATCACGAAACCCCCTCTGTTATTGTTAGTGATATAAGAATGCCTGGAGAATCAGGGATTGATTTCCTAACTAAAGTAAAAGAAAAATTTCCACTTATCCCTATTATCATCATGACTGCATATTCCGACCTTGATACTGCAGTTTCTGCGTTTCAAAAAGGGGCTTTTGAATATATTGCTAAACCTTTTGATATAGATAAGGTATTAGAAGTTATCAATCAAGCATTAGAGCAAACAACAAATATTGACAATATTTCTGAACAATCAGATAACATTCTTCCTGAAATTATAGGCCAGGCACAATCTATGCAAGAAGTATTTCGTGCTATAGGTAGGCTAAGTAAATCAAATGCTACTGTTCTTCTAAATGGCGAGTCTGGCTCAGGTAAAGAATTAGTCGCGAATGCAATTCATAAAAATAGTGATAGGTATAAATCTCCTTTCATTGCTATAAATACTGCCGCAATTCCAAAAGACCTCCTTGAGGCAGAGTTATTTGGTCATGAAAAAGGTTCATTTACTGGGGCTCAAAACCTTCGAAAAGGAAGATTTGAACAATCGAATGGTGGGACATTGTTCCTAGATGAGATTGGTGATATGCCAATGGAACTTCAAACAAGATTATTACGAGTTTTAAGTGATGGTCAGTTTTATAGGATAGGGGGGCAAGATTCTATTATAGTTGATGTAAGAGTAATAGCAGCAACCCATCAAAACTTAGAAGAGTTAGTAAAAAAAGGACAATTTAGAGAAGATTTATTTCATAGGTTAAATGTAATAAGAATCACAGTACCTCCATTAAGAAAAAGGGTTGAAGATATACCTTCACTGGCTGGGTATTTTCTAGTCAAAAGTGCCAATCAATTAAAGGTAGCTCCTAAAACTTTATCTACAGAAGTTCTGGATTATTTTAATAATCTCGAATGGAGGGGTAATGTTAGGCAACTTGAGAATGTGTGTCATTGGTTAACTGTAATGTCTCCTGGCAATAAAATCATGGTTAGCGACTTACCCTCTGAGCTAAAGGATGAACCCTTAAACTTAACTAATAATTCGAATGAATGGCAAGAAAATTTAGCTAGAGACTTATCAAGGCAATTGCTAGATGGGAAGTCAGATTTGTATAGCTTTTTTATTAATCAATTTGAAAAAATCATAATTGAAAAGACTCTCACTCATACCAAAAACAGAAAGTTAGATGCTGCAAGCATATTAGGGATTGGAAGAAATACTGTCACTAGAAAAATTAAAGAACTAAAAATTTCACGGTCATAAGCTGAATTCTTTCTTTATTTTTTCAGCAATTTTTTCAAATATTTTTCCCCATCCCTGACTAGATTCGGCTGTAAAGATTTTAATGCTAGGGTACCAGAGACTCACACCTTCATCTTCTGACCAATACCATAGCTTGCCTCTTTGGAAGGGTACAAATAAAAATGTTTTTTTACCTAATGCTCCTGCTATATGAGCAGTAACATTGCTAGAAGTGACAATAATGTCACAGCTTGATATCAATGCTGTTAAGCCATCAATATCTGCAAATTTATCTACATCTTCGTAATCATCTATTTTAATATTATGATCTTTAAATAGTCTTTCTTTTTCTAAAGCTGTCTGTCCTACAGATTTTTTAAATTCATATTGTAAATCTAAAAAATGTATATCTTTTAACTCAAAAATTGGGAGTAAATCTTGAAGTAGTGCAGTTTTATGCTTACCTTCCTGAGCCGAGCTCTTCCATGAAATTCCGCAAATTAATGTTTTATCTTTTTTTATTTTATTTTTTATCGTATTCATTTGAGTAATATCTGGAGTTAAATATGCTATTTCTTTTTTTGGAAAATCAACTATTTCTTGACGAAGATATTTTCCAATACTTCCCCAATAAATTCCTTTATCAAAAAGACTGAGGTCATAATCAATTAAAAATTCGTGTTTATTTTCATGAACTGCATAAAACTCAATACTCGGAAATGATCTTTTAAAAAGATTGACTAATCGATGATCTACCTCTGCACTAATATTTTTAAATTTTTTATGGAATTCTTTAAGCATACTCAGACCAAGTATTATATCTCCGATGCCTGAGTCTAGTAAGATAATGATTTTTTCATCTTTTTTTAATTCTTTTTTATTAACATCAAGATCAATCAATTTTTTAAGCATGTCATATCTTTTTGTGATGTCTATCTCATTCTTTAATAAAATTCTTGAATCTATATACTCCCAGGCTTCTTTAAATTTTTTATTAACTAAATACAACATACCTAAATTATTTCTTGCTATAAGTGAATTTGGTTTTTTTCTTAATACATCTTTTAAAATCTTAACTGGCTCTTCATATTTACCTTCAAACATTAAACAAGATGCATAATCTATGTGTGGGCCTACTGCATCTGGTAATAATATTATCAATTTCTTATACATAATTTTAGCTACTTCATAATTACACGTTGCTGCAAGACATCTGCCTATTATATTCATACAATTGAGATGATTGGGGTCAATTTTGTTTGCTGTCCTTAAGTATTTTAGTGCCTCTTCGTAATGCAGGTTTTCTGCCAATACGATTCCATAATCATATATAGATTGAAAGTTATCTGGCTCCATTTCTAGTGCTTTCTTAAAGGAATTAATTGCGCTGTCATTCTCTAAAATTTTCATTTGCGCACTGCCTAAATTTTTATAAATTTCTGGGGTATTTGGATTAATTTTAATAATCTCCTCATATGCTTTTATGGAATTTTTAAAATCTTTTAGTGCATTATAAGCTGTTGCTAAATTTTGATAATCACCAATGATTGGTATTGTGACTTCGAAAGACCTATGAGTCATATTGATTCCATCAATATATCTATGCTTCATTAAATATAATATTGCTAGATGAGAAAGTGCCTCAGGTTCCTTATTATCTTCTTTTAATATTGCCTCATAAGCTAGAATAGCTTTTTCGAATTCTTTTGCCTCAATCAAGCTCTTTGCTTGTTTTAGCAATTCATTCAGATTATTTTCTTTAGTCATATTTATAAATTTCTTTAATTTCTATTATTTTATCTGATTAATATAAAAAGAAATAAAAAAAACGACATCCGAAGATGCCGTTTTTAAATAAATCTACTACTTGTCAAACTTCTACTAAGATTTAAGTCCTAGAAGAATAAGATCGCACCCAGAGATAATGTGTCATTCTCTGCTGAGTTTGATGATACTTGACCAGTTGATTCTGTTGAATTGTACTCAGCAACTAAATTTAGATGCTTAGTTAATGGATGGTATGCACCCACTGTCCAACGTTCATTTTCTTCAACTAAAGTAGCGTTAGTTTCGCCAGATGCTGTATCAAGATTTGAAACACCATAAGCAACACCAAGTTTAGTACCTGTTGGTATCACGTATGTAGCTTGAACATAACCACCATCTGAATCGCGCTCTTTACCACCAGCAGTTACACCATTTTGACCGAAGATTGTAGTACCTAGGCCTTCACCATCATAGTAATAACCAACTAAACCGAAGTTACCAGCACTTATAGAAGCACCTACGTCGATTGCTGTGATATCGTAACTTTGTTTAACTGGAGCAGTTGAAGCTGATGCAGCTGTTTGTCTTGTTACATCATATGAAGCACCAGATACCCATACTTTACCAGCAACATCGCCAGTCCATGAATATGAAGCTTCAGCTTCAATACCGAAACGATCTTGGTTGATTGCTGAAGCAGCAGCACCAGTCACAGTATCAGTATGAGTTGTTGTTGAAGCAGTTGTACCAGCAGAAACAACAGTCGCTGAAATTGACAGACTTGTTACTGAAGTTGAATCAGAACCAGTCAATAACGCAGTAGTACCAGTAAACGTAGTAGTAGTAGTATAAGTTCTAGTTGTTACGTTTGTACTTGCATCAGGGATTTGATTTGGATTCATTAAACCAACTTTAGCTTGGAATCCACCCATGTTTGGAGTCGTATATGTAGC
>ENA-OSJC01000868-OSJC01000868.1-marine-metagenome-genome-assembly--contig:-NODE-868-length-27293-cov-41.000294_pt1 | contig 27293 bp, 24 predicted proteins | sample MGYA00237885_ERZ534234 | MGnify/ENA primary metagenome ERZ534234 (study PRJEB26413, sample SAMN06343907) | marine metagenome | isolation source: coastal waters | place: Atlantic Ocean: West Antarctic... | reverse complement strand
CTGAAGGGTTTCCCGAAAACTCACTAGACGCCATAAAAAGAGCTCTTTCTTTTAATTATGGTGTTGAAATTGATGTGCAAATCTCCGCAGACAAAAAAGCAGTTGTTTTCCATGATTATAAACTAGACCGTTTAACTAATAAGATTGGCTTGATCCGAGAGAAGACTTTTGATGAATTGAAAAGTATCTTTTTGCTGGGTAGTAAAAATAAAATTCCATTATTGTCAGATGTGTTAAATATCATAGATGGAAAGCAGCCAGTATTAATTGAGATTAAAGACCAAGATGGACAACTTGGATCAAATGTGGGTGATTTAGAGAAAGAAGTTTCTAAGGTTTTGTCGACTTATAATGGTCCAGTTGCAGTTATGTCATTTAATCCCTATTCGTTAAAAGCATACCGTTCATTTGGTGGATTGTATCCTATTGGTTTGGTGACAGAAGCTTTTTGTGAAATAGAATGGCCCAAAATTTCTATACAAAAATTAGAATTACTCCGAGAGTTAGTATATTTTGATCAAATACCTTGTGATTTTATTAGTCACAATTTCCAAAACCTGGATTCTCACCCAGTAGAAAAATTGCGAAACAGAGGAGTTCCAATTCTTAGTTGGACGATAAAATCTGTTGATGATGAAGTAAAAGCAAGAAAAAAAGCTATCAATATCACATTTGAAGGCTATATGGCTAAACATATATAATGATTTTAATTTTTAAGAACAAAAGGGAAAAGATGTCTAAAAATCAGGACATTAATGTTTTTATATGTGAAAATATTAATGAAATAGGGGAGAAAAATTGGGAGAAATGTGCAAAAAATAAAATTGGCACAATATCGTCTGATCCGTTCACAACATATAGATTTCTAGAGTTACTTGAAGACAGTGGGAGTGTGGGGGGAAATAGTGGTTGGTTACCTAGGTACTTGGTTGCAAAGGTAGATGGTGAAGTTATTGGTGTTGCCCCTATGTATGCTAAAACTCATAGTCAAGGCGAGTATGTTTTTGACCATAGTTGGGCCCACGCATACCAAAAATCTGGAGGTAATTACTATCCCAAAATACAAATAGCAGCACCATTTACACCCGTATCTGGAAAGAGATTTTTGGTTTGTGTTGGATATGAACAGATAGGCACAGAAGCACTGATAAGAGCAGTAAAACAACTATGTGAGCAAAATAAAATTAGTGGTTTGCATATCACTTTTTGCACAGAAGCTGAAGTATGCATTGGGAAAGAACAAGGATTACTGCACCGAACAGGACAGCAGTTTCACTGGTTAAATAATGGCTACAAAAATTTTGATGACTTCTTGTCTAACCTATCTTCAAGAAAACGAAAAGCGATAAGAAAAGAACGAAGAATAGCTAATGATTTTGGAGGAGATATTTTTCGGTTAACTGGTGATGAAATTCAATTAGAGGATTGGGAGGATTTTTGGTTATTTTATCAAGATACAAGCGCACGAAAATGGGGTCAAACTTATTTAACAAAGGAATTTTTTATTAGTTTACATGAAAAAATGCGAGATGATGTTTTACTTATTATGTGTAGGCGTGATGGAAAGAATGTAGCGGGCGCATTAAATTTTATCTCAAAGAATGTATTATTTGGTCGTTATTGGGGCTGTTTAGAAGATCACTCATCTTTGCATTTTGAGGTTTGCTATTATCAAGCTATAGAATACGCGATTGAACATAGTTTATTAAGGGTTGAGGCCGGTGCTCAAGGGCACCACAAATTAGCTAGAGGATATATGCCAGTAACAACTCATTCACTTCATTGGGTTGTTGATCCAGGTTTTAATGATGCGATCAATGTGTTTCTTGAGGCTGAGAGAAATGCTGTTGATGATCAAAATGAAATATTAACGAGTTATGGACCATTTAAACGTAATTTACCGGAGGAAGCTTATGAATAGAAAAGTGAACGAAAACACTCTAAAGCCCTTACTTGACGCTGGTTGGTCAGTATTAATTGACCGAAATGCTGTTTCTAAAACTTATAAGTTTAAATCTTTTATTGATGCGTTTTCTTTTATGACTAGCGCAGCAATATTTGCAGAGAAACTAAATCATCATCCAGAATGGTTTAATGTATATTCACGCGTTGATGTTGTTTTGACCACTCATGACTTAGATGCTATCTCGGAATTGGATATTAAATTAGCAACACACATGGATAAATTTGCAGCTAATCTAATATGATATTATTTATAATATAAATTTTAAAGAAAACTAAGGATTGTTTCGCCTGCAGAAAGATCACAGATACCAGAATCGTCGTCTACATTTAAAAGTTCAACTTTTTTATTGTTTATGATCATTGCAAAGCGCTTAGAGCGATCAAAAAATCCAATAGGCTCTGCATCAAAATTCAAACCAATTTTTTTAATTAAGGCACTACTTGGGTCACATAACATATCTATTCCAGCTTTTGAGGCTCCTGTGTCGTTATCCCAACTTGCCATTACAAATGGATCATTAACCGCAATACATATTACTTTTTCTATACCTTTTTCTTTAAAATCTTCCATTGTTTTAATAAAACTGGGAAGATGTTTGCTAGAGCATGTACGTGAATATGCACCAGGCACACCAAATAAAATGACTTTATTATTGCCAATAAAATCATGTAATTGAACGTTTTCAAGCCCTTTTGTACCAAATCTTGATAATGTATAGTTTGGTAAGACTTCTCCAATATTAATTGTCATATCAGACCTCCTTAAAGATGTTTTAGCTTGCTCGTGGTAATGGTATAGCTAATATTTAACAATAGTCATTTTTAGCTAAGGTAAAAAATATATGTCAAATGTCATTGTTATTGGCGCAGGTCAAGCAGGCGCATCTCTCGTGATCAAATTAAGAAAAATTGGTTATAAAGGTAAAATTACTTTGATTGGTGATGAAGAAGTCCTTCCCTACCAACGGCCTCCGCTATCAAAGGGGTACCTCTTGGGAGATATGTCTTTAGAACGATTATTTTTGAGACCACAAAAATATTATGATGAGAATGATATTACTTTGAGATTGGGCATGCCTGTTGATAGTATTAATAGCGACACACAGAAAGTTAACTTTGGTGATGAGGAATTAAGCTACGATCAATTAGTTTTAGCCACTGGATCAAAACCAATACTATTACCTACTTCGATTGGAGGTAAATTGGAGGGTGTTTATAGTGTCAGAAACTTAAATGACGTTGATCTTATGGAACCTGAGTTTCGCCCTGGAAGGACTGTTTTAATAGTTGGCGGTGGTTACATAGGGTTAGAAGCGGCGGCGGTTGCTTCAAAGAAGGGCCTAAAAGTTATTTTGGTTGAAATGGCTGATAGGATTTTGCAACGAGTAGCTGCCATGGAAACATCAGATTACTTTCGAACCTTACATAAAAATAATAACGTTGATATTTGTGAGGGAGTTGGGCTTAAAAAGCTTATTGGAGATGTACGTGTCACTGGAGCTATTCTTTCTGACAATAGCGAAATCAATATTGACTTCGTAATATCTGGAATAGGAGTGTCTCCTAATACATTATTGGCAGAAAAGGCTGGAGTTGAAATTGATAATGGAATTAAAACAGACAAATATGGTAAAACGTCTGATCAAAGTATCTGGTCTGCTGGTGACTGTGCTAGTTTGTTGTTTGAGGGGAGACGTATTCGTTTGGAGAGCGTTCAAAATGCGATTGATCAAGCAGAATGTGTTGCTGATAACATTATGGGAAATAAGAAAGAATATAATCCAAAGCCCTGGTTCTGGTCAGATCAATATGACACAAAATTACAAATTGCTGGTTTAAATACTGGCTATAATAAAATTGTAACCCGAACTGGCAATAATGCGAGCATATCTTATTGGTATTATAGAGATGATAAACTGTTAGCTGTTGATGCAATGAATGACCCACGCGGTTACATGGTAGGAAAAAGATTGATTGAAATGGGAAAATCGCCTGACAGGGTTTTGGTAGAAGATAAAAGTTTTGATTTAAAATTACTTTTGAAAACCTAATTTGATATTTTCAATTTTAATTAATTAAAATACCCTCTATTATATAAGTATGCGCATAATTTCTGGTAAAAATCGTGGTCTCAAATTAACCGAAATTGGTATGGGCGATTTGTCTAACCATCTGCGGCCAACTACTGATCGAGTTAAAGAGAGTTTATTTAATTTATTAGCAAATGGGGCACCAACATTATCTTTCGAAAATATTAGGGTATTAGATCTATTCTCAGGTTCTGGTGCATTGGGCTTGGAGGCATTGAGCCGAGGGGCTAGCTGGGTAACATTTTTTGAGAAGAATAAAACCTCTCTAGAGCTTCTTAAGAAAAATATTTCTATTTGCCGGGCAAATGGCTCGACAGAAGTAAAACAACGAGATGCAACAAAAATTGGAAGAAATACTGGCCAAAAATTTGATTTAATTTTTCTGGATCCACCTTACGGAAGTGAGTTAGGTGAGAAAGCTCTTTTGAATGCGTTAAAAGAAGGATGGTTATCTGAAAATGCCATTATTGTTTTTGAGTACGATAAAAAAATATTATTAAAAGATTTTACGCTTTTAGATTTCCGTAAATATGGGAAAACGTTTATTAATGTGTTTAAAGCCTGATCAAACGCCCTTAAATTCAACGTGAATGGGTAAAAGATAATATTGACTAGTAATTTAAATTTTAAATAATATGATTTTCGTATTGTGATAAATTATTTTTAAGTATAAATTTTATTTTCAGTACTTTATAAGGTTTAAAATGATTTCAATTCTACAAATAATTTTGATGGTGTTAGATCTTGCATGGTTTATTATCCTTGCTCATGTGATTATGAGTTGGTTGATAAATTTTCGAGTTCTTAACTTACAGCAAGCTATCGTTGCTCAGATATGGCAAGGAATTAATCGTCTAGTAAATCCTGTTTATAGCCGGATAAGACAATTTTTACCTAATACGGGGGGGTTAGATTTTGCTCCATTAATCGCGTTATTTGCTGTTTACGCGTTAAGAATAGTAATTCAAAATAATCTTTATAATTTTTGATCAATTAGCGATTAATACCTCTGATCCCAAAGTTCTTTTAAACGAGCAAGCATCACACATCTCTTTCTATAAAACTTATATGCTTTAGCCTGCTTGACCAATCCATATCGAGTTATAGAGAAACTCTCTCTTTTGGAATAGTCTTGGTGCGATTTACTAGTGGAGTGAGGGTTTGAAAATTAAATAATAGGAGCCACTATGCTTTATTTAAAATATGTTGAGCTGCCAATTTTGAATTAGATGCAATTTCTTCCTCTAACTTCCTCTTCACAAAAAATTGCAGTTTGATAGCTTTGGCCATGGTCAAAAAATTACCCTTCTTATCCGTAGGATCAATTGTTCTCTAAAATATGTCTAACAGTTGTTTATAACTTATAATTTCTCAGTTATAAATTATTTTAATAACTTTAAAATACCTTGTTTCACCTTTTGTCACATCCTTATACGTTGGATTTTCTGTTACTCCACGTGTGAAACCAGATATTGCCTCAACAACACCTGGGATTTGTTCAAAGTCGGCCTCGACAGACCAAAAACATCCACCAGCCTAGTCAGTTTTTTTGAAACGACCTGACTTGGGATATTTATTGTAAGAAATAGAATGTAATTATAAAGGCAGCATTTTTCATTGGAAACTTTCTAAATGTTTATTTGAATTATGAGTTTAAAATTAGACTTTAAAATGATAAAGACAAAGTTCTTTGCTATTTATAGTTTTCTAAAAGTAAAAAGGATCACGTCTATGGTGGAAAAAATTACCACTCACCAGTCTGAAGAAGATTTTCGGAATAAAGATATTTTGATTTATGTGAATGGAGAAATAGTACCACGAGATAAAGCGACTATTAGCGTTTATGATAGCGGCTTTATGTTAGGGGATGGGATATGGGAAGGCCTTAGACTTTATAATGGTAGATGGATTTTTTTAGAAGAGCATTTGGATCGATTGTTTGAGGCAGCCCTAGCAATAGATTTAAACATCGGTTTGGATCGAAATGAAGTTAGAGGGGCATTAGAAGATACGCGACTGGCGAATGACATGCATACAGATGCACATGCACGCCTCATGATAACGCGTGGAACGAAGGTTAAACCTTTTCAGCATCCAAGTTTGTCTCTATCGGGTCCAACAATTGTTATTATAATGGAGCACTCAAAAGTACTTTCTGTGCGACCAATAAGACTTTCTACAGTTCCTCATATGAGAGGGTTACCAATGACTCAGGATCCAAAGCTCAACTCACATTCAAAATTGAATTGTGTTTTGGCTTGTATAGCGGCAGAAAAAGCGGGTGCTGATGAAGCTTTGATGTTGGACATAAATGGATTTGTTAATACAACAAACGCTTGCAATTTTTTTATTGTCAGAAATGGAACAGTTTGGACATCTACGGGGGATTATTGTATGAATGGGATAACCCGTCAAAAGGTTATAGACGTGTGCCAGGCAAATAATATTCCTGTCAAAGAAAAAAACTTTTCGTTAGTTGAAACATATGGTGCAAGTGAAGCCTTTGTTACTGGTACATTTGGTGCTCAGACGCCTGTACGAGAAATAGATGGACGAATAATTGGAGATAAGGATTTGGGTCCAATAACAGAAAAAATTCGATTTCTTTATAAAGAACTAATAGAATGCGAAAATTTAAAATGATCTTAGCAGTTTGGTCTGGCCCTCGTAATCTTTCCACAACATTGATGTATAGTTTTGGTTCTAGAACTGATTTCTCTATTTGGGATGAGCCTTACTATGCTGCTTATCTGAAGAAAACGGGACTTAATCATCCAATGCGGAAAGAAATCTTGGAGACTGGTATTCAAGATCATGAAACTGTTCAATCTGCTTGTATTGGTAAAAATGGGGATGGTAGGCCAAATTTTTATCAAAAGCATCAAACTCACCATATGCTTGCTGATTTTGATAGAAGTTGGATAACTGATGTTACCAATGTTTTTTTATTAAGGCATCCTGCACGAGTTATATCAAGTTATGAGAAAAAAAGGGAAGATCCAACTCTGGAGGATATTGGGTTTAAACAGCAAGCGGAAATTTTGGATTTTGTTTGTCAAAAAACTGGTAAAAAACCACCAATTATTGATAGTTATAATGTTCGCAAAAATCCTGAAAAAGAACTTAGGATATTATGTTCTGCAATAGGATTAAATTATGATCCTAAAATGTTACATTGGCCTTCTGGAGGGCATAAAAACGATGGTATATGGGCATCTCATTGGTATAACTCTGTGTGGAATTCAACAGGCTTTTTGCCTCAAGAAGGGCCATTGCCTAGTCTAACACCTAAGATGCAAGCTCTTTGTGATAAAGCACTACCATTTTATGAAAAGATGTGTATTTGAAATTAAATTTTACCATTTATATTGTTAATTTTAATAACCTTTCCAGACAGGGTCACGTTTTTCAGTAAAAGCTTTTGCTCCTTCTAATTGATCTTCAGAAGAATATAACTGATCAATCGTTTTATACTGTCTCTTAGTTATTTTATTCATTACGTCTTGGAATTTTTTATCTTCTGCGTCACGTACTACTTCTTTTATAGCCGCATAGACCAGTGGTGGACCACTAACTAATAATCTAGCCATCTCCCATGCTTCATTTAACAAATCATCGGCTTTTACAATTTTATTTAAAAGACCCCAGTTTTTTGCTTCATTTGTGTCAAACCACCGTCCTGTTAATAATAATTCCATGGCTATGTGATAAGGAATTCGTTTAGGGACTCTTACACTTGCTGCATCTGCAATTGTCCCAGATCGAATCTCGGGAAGCGCAAAAGTGGCATGTTCAGCCGCAATGATTATATCGGCACTAATCGCAACCTCCAAACCACCACCACAACAAATACCATTTACTGCTGCAATGATTGGTTTGTTCATGTCACGCATTTCCTGAATGCCACCAAAGCCGCCAACACCATAATTACCGTCCACCGCATCACCACCAGCGGCTGCTTTTAGGTCCCAACCTGGACAAAAGAATTTTTTTCCAGCTCCAGTAATAATCGCTACACGCAAATTTGGGTCATCTCTAAAATTTTTAAAAACCTCTCCCATCAATTGACTTGTTTTTAAATCAATTGCATTTGCTTTTGGCCTATTTATTGTAACTTCAAGAATACCGTCTTCTTGGTGGGTGTTTATTGGTGTGTTGAGCATTTAAGATTTCCTTAATAAAACATCTGCGGCAATTGCTTTTCTGCTACCACAAATTAATGGATTTACTTCAATTTCTTCAATAGAATCTGCATAATTAATCACAAAATTTTGTATAGAAATTATTGATTGGATAATTGCGTCTAAGTTTGCCTTCATTTTACCTCGATAACCAGAAATTAATTTAAATACTTTTAATTTCTCTAGTGCATTTATTATTTCGCATTGTTGTGCTGGTATAATGATTGAAGAACTATCTCTGATTAACTCAGTTAAGGTTCCACCAGCTGCAATACTTAAAATAAAACCATGCGCAGGATCACGTATTACCCCTACCAGTAATTCAACAATATTATCATTTATCATTTCTTCAATTAAAAAGGAATTTGCTTTCATATGTAAGGCTGCATCAAAGACATCTTGTGTTGATGATAGATTCAAGATTACCGCATTTTCTTCTGTTTTGTGAGCAAACCCCTCTCCTTTTAATACTATGGGAAAACCAATATTATCTGCTTCTTTAGCAGCCTGTTGGGCGGAATTCACTTGAATTGATCTAGGTACTAATAACCCAAACTCAGATATGCATTTTTTTGCTTCCCCTTCTGGTATCAATCTAGTTTTGACTAAAGTTGAAGGTTTTAATATTGGGATAATATTTTTTGGTAATTTTATTGATGCCGCTTCAGCAGCATAAATTGCTTCCTCAATGCCAAATAATGGTATAACTCCACCCAAAATAAGCTCTTTGGAGAACTCTTCAGGCAGCAGTTCTGGCAATGTGGCCACAATTGCTACATTTGTACCTGTATTTTTTTTTGATAAAATGGCAGCGTCTACAGCGCATCTCCAGTCACTTGCATCACATCGATCTGTTCTTGGAAAATCAACAATAAGTAAGGTTAGAGCAATATTAGTGTCCATTATTGCGCTCCAAGCTAAAGTCATTGCTTCTGTATCACGCCAAATGTAAGTGTGATAATCTAATGGATTTGCTAAAGCAACCATTGGCCCCAATGCGGTCCTAAGGTCTTTTTTCTGGCGTTTATTTAAATCAGGAAAATTTACATTAGGTTCAATTGCTAAGTCAGCAACCAGCGAAGCCTCACCACCTGAGCAGCTAACTGATGCTAAGTTATTTGAAGATAATGAGCCAACGACATGTAAAAGTTTTAATGTCTCTAAGAAAATGGGGAGGCTTTTAACTCGAGCTATCCCAAGCCGCTCAAAAAGTGCACTTGCTCCAGCGTCATTTCCAGTCAAAGAAGCAGTATGAGAAATAGTTGCTGCTTGGGCTTGAGTTGATTTCCCAACTTTCAAAGCCACTATCCTTTTACCTAATTCAAGTGCTGTTTTGGCTAGTGTCTCAAAAGCTAGAAGATCTTTGATGCCTTCAATGTGGACGCCAAGTGCTGTAATGCGATTATCTTTTAGTAATGTAGTGCCTATTTCAGCTAAACTTATTTGAGCTTGATTTCCTGCTGTAACGATTGCGGCAATTGGAACAGCTCTTTTTTGCATAGTTATATTGATAGCGATATTTGATGATTGAGTTATTATAGCGACACCACTGGTTACTTTTATTCCACCGTGTTGATCAGGCCAAAGTAGCGCACCATCTAAATAATTAATAAACCCATAACAATTTGGTCCCAATATTGGCATTGTACCAGCAGCATCTAGCAACCTTCTTTGTAAATTTTCTCCATCAGAATCTTCAGCTTTTGCCTCTAGAAACCCACTTGCAAAACAAACAGCTCCACCAGAACCAATTTTAGAAAGCTGAGCTACTATCTCAACTGTCTGAAATCTATTTACTCCAATAAATGCAGCATCAGGTGGGTTTGGTAAGTCTTTAACAGCAGCGAATGATTTTATCCCACACATTATCTTTTTTTTTGGATGAATTGGCCAAATTGGTCCATCAAATTTAATTTTTTTAAGTTGTTCTATAACGGATTCACACCAAGTGCCGCCGCCTATGACAGTAATCGAATTTGGTTTGAATAGTCGGTTAAGGTCTTTCATTTTTTTACCTTAAAAAAATTGTTAAGCACCTAAAGGTCTTAAAAGATCTCGGCTTATGATATGTCTTTGAATTTCTGATGTACCATCCCAAATCCTTTCAACTCTTGCATCTCTCCAGAATCTTTCAAGAGGATAATCATCCATGAGCCCCATTCCACCATGAATTTGGATAGTAGTATCTGTTATTCGTGCAAGCATTTCGGTCGCATAAAGTTTAGCGCTAGCTATTTCACGATTTGACGGTAGATTTTTATCTAATCGCTCTGCTGCGGCTAACGTTAAAAGGTCTGCTGCATCAATCTCAGTTATCATATCTGCAATTTGAAAGCTAACACCTTGAAATTTTCCAATTTTTTGCCCAAATTGCTCTCTTTCAGCCGAATAATTTAATGCATAATCAAAAACTCTTCTCGCTCGACCCACACAATTTGTAGCTACCGTTAAGCGTGTTGCGTATAGCCAAGTATTCATGACAGCAAAACCACCGTCAATCTCGCCTAGAACTTGTGACTCAGGAATTCTACAGTCATCAAATTCTAATATCATGTTTTTGTAACCTCTGTGGCTCACAGATTTGTATCCATCTCTTATGGTGAAGCCCTTAGTCCCACGGTCAACTAAAAAGGTTGTTATACGCTTTTTAGGGCCTTTTGGTGTTTGGTCTTCTCCAGTGGCCACAAAGACGATAACAAAATCTGCATGTTCAGCGCCACTTATAAAATGTTTGGTGCCATTTATGACCCAGTCGCCTCCATTTTTTGTCGCATAGCATTTCATTCCACGGACATCTGAACCTGCATTTGGTTCTGTCATGGCGAGTGCATCCATTTTTTCACCCCTCACAGCGGGAAGAAGGTAACGTTCTTTTTGCTCTGAATTGCATGCCATTAAAATGTTTTGAGGTCGTCCAAAAAAATGACATAGTGCCATAGAGCCTCGACCAAGCTCTCGCTCAACCAATGTGAACTCCTTGTGATTTAAACCAGCTCCGCCAACTTCTTCTGGAAAATTACATGCATAAAACCCTAATTCGAGTGTTTTTCTCTTTATGTCCTGCGCAATTTCTTTGGGGACTGAACCAGTTTTCTCAACCAACTCTTCATGAGGGTATATTTCATTTTCAACAAATGATCTTACTGTTGATGCAATCATTTCTTGTTCTTCATTTAAACCATATTGCATTTAATTGATCCTCGATTTTTTATAAAAATGGTAAATCTACAAATTCACAATTAATATCACCATTATTAGTTTTTACTATAGCATTTTCGCCAATTTTGATATCAATATTAATTAACCCCAGTCCGATATTTTTTTTCAATCGACGAGACCATACGCCACTTGTCATCGATCCTACTGTTTTATCATTCTGCGTGATATCTAACCATTCTGCCACAACACCTGATGGTGTATCACCATCTAATATTACCCCAATCTGATGACGTTTTGGCCCCTCAGCAGCAATTTTTCTAAGTGCTTTAATCCCAATAGTATCATTTGGAACTTCTAAATTAATATAATTACCCATACGAATTTCAAAAGGGTTAGTCTGATCATCAGTATCTGAGCCATACGATAACAAACCACTTTCAATACGTTCGCTCATATTTGGGTTTCCTGGTCCAATATCCCAAGGCTTTCCTGCTTCTTTAACAATATTCCAAAGCGCCAATGCTTTAGTATTGTCCATGAGATATAACTCAAAACCTCCTTGCTTAGACCAACCTGATCTTGCTACCTGCAAAGGAATTCCCTCAATTTCTGTTTCTTTAAACCAAAAGTATTTAAGATCTCGGATCCAATCACCAAAAATACTGGCTATAACATCTTCTGCTTTTGGACCCTGTACGGCCAAGGGAGAAACATCAGGCTCAAACACATTTACATTTAAGCCTCTCTCAGCTGCAATAGCTCTTGAAAATAATACTATGTTGTTGTCGGCTATTGATAGCCAAAAACGGGTTTCTGAAAGTTTTAATAATATAGGATCATTGATAATTACGCCATCGTGATTGCATAGAGCAACATATTTTCCTTGCCCCTCCCGGCATTTAGTTAAGTCGCGGGGACAAAGAATTTGTGCTAATTTACTTGCATCTGGACCATTTAACTCAACCTGACGTTCAACAGCAACGTCCCACATCGACACCCCGTTTATTATCCTCCAATACTCCTCTTCAGGATGTCCAAAGCCAGTTGGCATCAACATATTATTATATGGATAAAAGCCTGTTACACCTTCGCTTACTGTGGCTTCAAAAAAAGGTGACCTTCTTAGGCGTGTGGTAGGACTGATTTCAAATTTATTTTTCATTAATAGGTTCTCTTAATTTGATCTGAGGTTATATTTTACATTACTTAGGTAATTAAAATAAAAATTTTTAATGTCAATTTAGAAATGATATTTTTTAACTTTTAACGTTTCTAGATAGTTGAACAATTATTATTCCAACTGAGACTACTATTACTCCGATGTAATCAGATAGCCCTATGCTTTCTCTTAATATTATGTATGCAATTAAAACACCAAAAAATGGATTTAAGAAATGATAGGTCGCACCTTTTATTGCGCCTACTTTGGAAACCAAAACAAACCAGATCCAAGTGGCTAATAGACCTGGTACTAACGTAGTATAAAGGAATGCGATGACAAGCCTGTAAGACCAGACTATATGTATTTCCTCAAATAAAACAGCAAATGGGAGCAATGCAATGCTACCAATTATCATTTGAAAACCAACAATAATCCATAAGTTTCCTCCTGACGTGGCATTTTTTACAGAAAGAGTAGCTATTGCGAGTGATATGGAACCTAAAATACACAAACTAATTGCACCAAGATCAGTAATATTTTGTATACGAGTGTTCATAATTATTAAAACACCACAAAAACCTAAAATCAAACCAATAATACTAAATAGTTTTAATTTATCCCTAAATACAATCCACCCTAAAAACGCAACTATTAATGGCATTGTACTTGCAATTATAGCAGCGACTGAAGCTTCAACCTTTTGCATGGCAATGAAGTTTAATCCTAAATATATGGAATTTTGACATACCCCAAAAATTAATGTGGCTTTCCATTGGGATCTAGTGAGATTTAACGATTGTCCTAATAGCCATCCTATTAAAATAGCTAATAAGCCCGATATCATAAACCTAAGGGATAGAGCAGAAAGTGGAGGGGCCGCACTGACAATAATTCTTGCAGAAGTGAACGCGCTTGACCACATTAATGCAAAAGCTATTCCCAATATGAGTACACGCAATGGATATAGATCCTTCAAAATAAAAAAGGTCGCTTTTTTAGCGACCTTTTTAGAAAATCATTAAATTCTGACTTAATAGATAAAGAATTAGCTGTTTACACTATCTTTTAGTGCTTTGGCTATCGTCATTTTAACAACTTTGTCTGCGTCTTTATGCATTTGTTCACCAGTAGCAGGGTTTCGTACCATTCTTGCTGGACGCTCGCGACAATAGATTTTACCAACGCCAGGAAGCGTAACTGCGCCTCCACCGGATACTTCACTAGTTATTAGTGCACATAGGCCCTCTAATGATGTTCCTGCTGATTTCTTATCTGAACCTGTTGCTTCCGCCAATGCGGCGATTAACTGTGATTTTGTCATAGGCTTCTGTGCCATATAGCTGCTCCTTAAAAATTTTGCCCTGAAACAAGGGCCGTTAAAATATATTAAAACCGAATTAGTTGTCTTGTACAACAATTTGTATGCTTAGATGTCAATTAAATAAAGAGTTATTTTGCTAAAGGAAGGCTGTTTCCTCGAAACTGCGCAGTTTTCTCGAGTGTAACCGCTCTAAAGGCATGTTTCTCAGAGATTCCATTGCTTTTATTCCTATATTCAGATGTCTTTTTACCTGAGTATTATAAAACTCACTTGCCATCCCGGGAAGTTTTAATTCTCCGTGTAATGGTCTATCGGAAATGCAAAGGAGTGTTCCATAGGGTACGCGAAACCGAAATCCATTCGCAGCTATCGTAGCGCTTTCCATATCCAGGGCAATTGCTCTACTCTGAGAAAGACGTTTTACTGGACCTGATTGGTTTCTTAACTCCCAATTTCGATTATCAATTGTGGCCACAGTTCCTGTCCGCATTATATTTTTTAATTCAAACCCAGATAATTTTGTCACATTAGCAACAGCATTTTCTATCGCAATCTGTATTTCTGCTAAGGCTGGGATAGGTATCCAAACTGGAATATCATCATCTAAAACGTGATCTTCTCTTACATAAGCATGTGCAAGGACATAATCCCCTAATCTTTGTGATGCTCTTAATCCAGCACAGTGACCTAGCATTATCCAGGCATGTGGCCTTAAGACTGCGACATGGTCAGTGGCAGTTTTTGCATTCGAAGGACCTACACCAATATTCACTAACGTTATGCCTGTGCCATCTTTGCGTTTTAGATGATAAGCTGGCATTTGTGGTAAGTTTTTGTTATTCAATTTACTATTATTTTTAGCAGTAAGGACCTGATTTCCGGGCCCCACTAATTCTTCATAGCCACTTTCTTTGTCTTTAATTACTAAATGTGCATAGGAAATAAACTCATCAACGTAAAACTGATAATTTGTAAATAGTATATGGTTTTGAAAATGCTCGGGCTCAGTTGCTGTATAGTGTGATATCCTAGCTAAAGAGTAATCAATCCTTTGAGCTGTGAAGGGCGCTAACGGCTTTATTTGGGATTTTTCTAATGTTCCATTAACAATGTCATCATTTGTGTTGGATAAATTTGGAACATCGAAGTAATCTCTTAGAGTGAAATCAAAGTTATTTAATTGAAGATCAGGAGCTATCTCCTCTTTCATCGCAAAATGGATTGGAATTGGCGTTTCTGAATAGTCTATCTGAATTGGGACATTATGATTTTTTATCAAAAGAGAAAGTTGTTGTATGAGATAGCCTTTGAATAGCTTTGGCCTTGTTATTGTAGTTTTGTAAGTGCCAGGATTATTTACATGACCGAATGCCAGCCTGCTATTAATTTCAACAAAACTATCAATTTTTATTGAAATTTGGGGGTAGAATTCTTGTATTTTTCTATCAGGCTTGGATCCATTTATCGCTAACTTAAAAGCTTTCTGAAGGTTATTTATAGAATTGTTATATAAAAATTGTAGTTGCTCTACTGCTTCTGTAGCATTGTTAAAGATTTTTTCATTTTTCTCAAAAATCATATATCATCAAACAATTCTGTAAGTTCAAATTTTTCCACATCAACTAAACCCAAATCAGAAATTCTAAGTTCTGGGATTACGGCAAGCGCTAGCAGAGAGTGTTGCATATATCCATTATTAATACCACACCCACACTCTTTCATTGCAGACACCATACTATTGGCTGATTCTGCAACAATTTTTGCGGGAGAATCTGACATCAAGCCAGCGATGTTTAAAGGGACTGTGGCAAGTTCAAGACCATCTTTGAATACTGTGATACCACCACCAATCTTAGCTAAGTGATTTCCTGCTAAAGCCATATTTTGTTGATCTGTTCCTACAACAAGCATGTGATGACTATCGTGAGCCACAGTAGAAGCGACAGCACATTTACCATTGTAACCAAATCCTGAAACAAATCCATTTGTGATTTTTCCTGTGCCTCGATGCCTTTCAACTAGAGCCACCTGACATATATCTCTATCAATATCCCCACGAACGAAACCATTTTCAACTGGTAAGATATCAGTAAGTAACTTTGTTGGTGCCTGATTTTCTATTACACCGATAATTTTTACTTTCACTGAATTCTTCATCTTTGGGGCGGAAATAAGAAAGTCAGTAGCGATTAAATTTCTAGATAGTTTAACTGTATTTCTGACGAAGTGTGGCCATTTTAAAAGTACCGGATCTATTATTGTATTGCCATTTTTAGCAACTTTTATGCCTCGTGCAATAACGAGCTCAATTGGAAGATTTTCCAAATCACTTGTTAAAATAACGTCTGCCCGCCTTCCTGGTGATATTGAACCAAGCTCCCGTTCTAAACCAAAATGAGTAGCAGTATTAATAGTAGCCATTTGTAATGCTTCAACTGGCTCACACCCACATTTTATTGCGTGCCTAACTACTCGGTTCATATGGCCATCATTAACGATGGTACCTGAATGGGAATCGTCAGTGCAAAGAATAAAGTTTCTTGAATCTAGTTTTTTTTCTGTAATGGCTGTTATTTGGCTTTCAACATCATACCAGGCAGAGCCTAGACGCATCATTGATCTCATGCCTTGCCTTGCACGCGCTATTGCATCTTTCTCACAAGTTCCCTCATGGTCATCAGAGACGCCACTAGCAACATAAGCGTGAAAATTCTTTCCTAAATCAGGGCTTGCATAATGCCCCCCAACTATTTTTTTAGCATTTTGAGTGGCAGCAATTTCAGATAAGAGTTTCTCATCGCCATTGATGACACCAGGAAAGTTCATCATTTCGCCTAGTCCTATTATACCAGGCCACTTCATGGCTTCCTCAACATCTTTTGGAGTTATTTCGAAACCAGTTGTTTCCAAGCCAGGTGCGGATGGAGCGCATGATGGCATTTGTGTGAAAATGTTTATTGGTTGAATAATGGCTTCATCGTGCATTAATCTAACACCTTTTAACCCTAAAACGTTCGCAATTTCATGGGGATCTGTGAACATTGTGGTGGTTCCATGTGCCATTACTGCATGTGCGAATTGGCCGGGGGTCAGCATCCCACTTTCAATATGCATATGTGCATCACAAAGCCCTGGGATAGCAAACCGCCCATCACCTTCTATAATTTCAGTGTTTTCCCCAATACAGTGTGTTATTTCAGGCCCACAGTATGCAAATCTACCATTTTTAATTGCGATATTTGTGTTTGGCAAAATTTCACGTGTGTGAACATTTACCCAGCTGCAGTTTCGTATAACAAGATCTGCAGGCTCTCGACCTGATGCAACGGATATTAAGCTAGAAGCTGCGTCTGCCCATGACATTAATTTAATATTTTCCATATATTTGTCTGTCACGAGTTTGAGTTTTGTACAACCCTAGTTAAAAGCCTAAATAGTTATTTTATATTAAATAGTAAAATTATTTACCCTAAATTAATTTTTGTGAAACTTTGATTAAATCAAAGAGATATTTTATTCAAAATAAACCTAGACTAAGAATATTTGATGTGAAATATTATAAGAACATATAGTGAACAAAAAGCATATTAAAATGTTAAAAAAACGTATTGTATCTTTGTGGTTTCCTCGTTTAGGGGTTGAGAGCATTTTTCGCCTAAAAAGTGTGTCGAATGATATTCCTTTTGCAATTATTATTAAAAATAATAATATTTTTACTCTTAATAGTCTTTCTTATTTTGCTGAAAAGGAAGGGTTGTATATTGGACAATTACTTACGGATGCTCAGGTTTTATGCCCAAATTTAAAAACCAGAGAAAGAGATAGTTTTGCAGAAAATTGTTTCTTAGAGGCCTTGCAGTGTTGGGCAGGAAAATTTTCACCTTTGGTTGCTATAGAGAGCAAAAAAGCTTTAATTTTGGATATAACGGGTTGTATTAATTTATTTGGTGGTGAGATAAATTTGCTTAACAAAATTGAACAAGACTGCATTCAGATGAAATTAACAGTGAAAATAGGATTGGCTGATACAATAGGTGCTGCTTGGGCATTAGCTCGTTATGAAGCTTCGACTAATTTGATATATCGTACTGGAGACTCAATTGATCAGGAAGCAAGGGCAACTAGATCACGATCATATAAGCGAAGTCTTGAAAACTGTTTACATTATAGGCCAGTAAATACTGCATTGTCATCAAATATAAGAATAGCACCACCTGGCCAAACAAAGACCATTTTGAACCTTTTACCAATATCTGCATTGCGCCTTTCAAAAAAAGAGAATTCTGAATTAACACGCCTTGGGATTTGTATTATAAAAGATTTAGAAACCTTACCTCGAGGATCAATAGAGCGTCGTTTTGGTTTTAATATTTTAAAACGATTAGATCAGGCTATTGGTAGGCAGTCAGAGCCAATATCCCCTTCGATTCCAAATATACATTTTGGTGTGAGGATGACTTTTCCAGAACCAATTGGATTAGAAGAAGACATTATGATTGCTATCAGGCGGTTGTTAAGTGCTTTAGAAGAAAAATTAATAAAAAATGGGAGTGGTATTAAAAGACTGAAATTACAATTTTATTTGTGCGATCATACTATAAAATCAATAGAAATTGGTCTTGCTCAAACAACTTCAAATATGAAGATTATTATTGGGCTATTGAAATTAAAACTTGAGAAGATAAATTTAATTTTTGAAATTGACTGCATTAGAATTTATGCGAATGAAATAGAATTTTTATATTTAAAACAAAAGGACATTCATTTTATCACAGAAAAAGCTATAACCCAAAATATAAAAACTGATGTGAATTTTCATGATTTAATAGCGCGTATAGGAGCTAGAATTGGCCTTCAGAATATTACTTGTTTAGGCCCAGCTGAAAGTAATATTCCAGAGAAGACTGCAAATTTTTTTGCAGTAGCATGGTCAAAGCCCATAATGGAATGGCCTGATATTTTTTTAGAACGTCCAATCCATCTTTTTAAACCTGAACATATTGTTTTAAATTGTTTTGAGCGACCCCCAAAGATGTTTCGGTGGAGATCTCGTGATTTTATAATAGTATATTCTCGTGGGCCAGAACGGATTGCACCTGAATGGTGGTTGGATGATCCAAACTGGAGAACAGGAGTTAGAGATTATTGGAAAGTTATTACAGTTACAGGTGAGGCCCTCTGGTTATACCAAGCTCATGGTGCTTTAATGTCTGGTGGTTGGTTTTGTCATGGAAACTTTAGTTAAAATTATTTAAACTACTAGACTAAAGATTATATTCTATTATTTTAAAACGTAATTTAAAGGAGATTTCAGTGTTAGTAATTATATCACCTGCAAAAAAATTAAACTGGGATCCAGTCAGTTTAACTGATGTAACGTCTCCAATTTTTCAAAAAGAAGCATTAGAACTTACTGGGATAGCTAAGAATTTAAGTCCAAAGAAATTAAGTGATTTAATGAAAATAAGCTCTAATCTTGCACAGTTAAATTTTGATAGATTTAATTCGTTTGAATCTGAACCTACTATAAAAAATTCCAAACCAGCCGCTTTAGCCTTTGCTGGTGATACTTATGTTGGTTTAGAAGCAAGGACACTGGATCAGGAATCCATGCAATATGCTCAGACGCATTTACGAATATTATCGGGCCTTTATGGCTTACTAAGACCCTTAGATCAAATTCAACCTTACAGGTTGGAAATGGGTAGCAGACTCAAAACAAAAAAAGGTAAATCTCTTTATGAATTTTGGGGTGATCTATTATCTAAGGAATTAAATGATCATGCATCAAAAGTGAATTCAAAATTCTTGGTAAATTGTGCCTCGAATGAGTATTTTAACGCAGTTGATGCATCAGTATTAAGTTTAAAGGTAGTGACTCCCGTTTTTTTAGAAAACAAAAATGGGCAAAGTAAAGTTATAAGTTTTTTTGCAAAGAAGGCGCGAGGAGCTATGGCCAGGTTTATAATTGAACAAAAAGTAACTAGCCCTGATGGCTTAAAAGATTTTGATACTGGTGGTTATAAATTCCAGAACAAAGAATCTTCAGACGGTAAAATGATGTTTGCACGTGATCATTCAGCATAACCGACAATCTTTGGGAATAATAGATTTGACTGATTTGAATATAACTAAAATCAAGTTTTATTTTTATTTACCACTATTTATGATTTTAATAAGTATACCAACACTCCTTTTCTCAAAATCAGTGGATAAAAGTTTAAGACCAAAGCCGTACATTCAAGTTTCTTCTCAGGTAAATAAAAATAATGTTGGTTTAGCTTTTGAAGCTTGGATCTTATCATTTAAAGAAACTGCATTAGAAAAGGGTATTTCAGCTACGCTTTATGACAAAGCAATGAAAAATATTACTTATAATGAAAAGTTAATTAAATTAGACAGAAGGCAATCTGAGTTTACCAAGCAAATTTGGGAATATTTAGAAATAGCGGTTTCTAACCAAAGAATTAAGAACGGACAAAGTGCATACCTTAAAAATGCAGACTTACTAAACAAAATACAAAATCATTATAATGTTGATTTAAAAATAATTCTGGGTATTTGGGGATTAGAAAGTGCTTATGGATTTAGACGAGGTAGCACGAATACTATAGAGGCTTTAGCTACATTAGCTTTTGATGGTAGGAGAAGAAAATTCTTTGAAGAACAATTAATAGCCTCATTAAGAATTCTGGAACGTGGTGATACAACCTTAAATAAGATGCAGGGAAGTTGGGCTGGTGCTATGGGTCATACGCAATTCATACCTACTTCATATCTAACATATGCTGAAGATTTTAATGGTGATGGGCTAGTAGAAGTTTGGTCAGATGATCCGACAGACGCGTTGGCTTCGACAGCAAATTATTTAAATCAACACGGTTGGATAAAAGGACAACCCTGGGGCTTAGAGATTATACTACCAAACGATTTCGATTACATTTTATTAGGAAAAGAAAATAAAAATAAAGTTTCTTATTGGAATTCATTAGGTGTCAGGCAGGTAAATGGCAATTATGTAAAAGATTATGGCAACTCTTCAATCATTTTACCTGCAGGTCATAGAGGAGCAGCCTTTGTTATTTTCAGTAATTTTCATGTGTTAGAAAAATATAATGCATCGTTAGCTTATGTTATGGGTGTTGGACATTTAGGTGATCGCATAATGGGCGGTAGAAAGTTCCATAAAAGTTGGCCGATAGATGAAAACGCTTTATCATCAAATGAAAAGAAAATGTTACAAAGATACTTATTGGAGGATGGTTATGAAATTGGAAAAATTGATGGCATGATTGGCCCAAAGACAATTTCTGCTATTAGGGTTTATCAAAGAAAATTAGGAAAAATACCTGACGGTTTTGCAACGAAGTCACTTTTAAAAGAAATGCAATAATCTGTTCGCGGCTAAAAAAATTAAATTATAATTTAAAAATCTTAACTCTTTTAATGAAATGTTGTTCTGATATTATCGTGTTAAATTTTAAATAGAGGATCTAATGTCAAATATTTTACACCCACCTTCTTCAAATTTCACTAGAACTGCGCATTTAAACAAAATTCAGTATGATGAGATGTATAGTCAATCAATAAGAGAACCTGAAAAATTCTGGTCAGAGCAAGGTGACAGGCTGGATTGGATCAAACGTTTTACAAAAGTGAAAAACGTATCTTATTCTCATCCGAATGTATCAATTAAATGGTATGAAGATGGCATATTAAATGTGAGTGCAAATTGTATAGACAGACATTTAGCAACGCGAGGAAATCAGACAGCAATTATTTGGGAAGGTGATAATCCTTCAGATGAGAAACATATTAGTTACATTGAATTGCATGAAAAAGTTAGCAGATTAGCAAATGTTTATAAGTCATTAGGAATTGGCAAAGGTGACAGGGTGGTTTTGTATATGCCTATGATACCTGAAGCTGCATATGCAATGCTTGCTTGCGCGCGAATAGGCGCAGTTCATTCAATCGTTTTTGGTGGTTTTTCTCCAGATGCGTTAGCATCAAGAATTACGGATTGTGCCGCGTCGTTAGTAATAACTGCTGACCAAGGGCCAAGAGGTGGTTCCGCAATAGATCTTAAGGAAAATGTTGATAAGGCGTTGGAAATCTCTGGGGATGTAAACGTTTTGATGGTTGAAAGGACTAATTCAATTGTTAATATGAAATCAGGGCGAGATTATTCTTATACAGAATTAATGAAAAGTGTGTCAGCGATTTGTGAGCCAGAGCCGATGAATGCTGAAGATCCTTTGTTTATTTTGTACACCTCTGGCTCAACAGGAAAACCAAAAGGGGTTCAGCATACGAGTGGTGGATATTTAGTTTACGCTTCTATGACACACCAATATACATTTGATTATCATGATGGTGATATTTTTTGGTGTACTGCTGACGTGGGTTGGATTACCGGTCATAGCTATATTGTATATGGTCCACTCGCTAATGGAGCTACCACTTTAATGTTTGAAGGTGTTCCAACGTATCCTGATATAGGTAGATTTTGGGCTGTTTGTGAGAAGCATGGTGTAAATCAGTTTTATACGGCGCCTACTGCTATAAGAGCATTGATGGCACACGGTAACGCTCCAGTTGAAAAATATAATTTGGATAAGATTAAAGTTTTAGGGACAGTTGGGGAGCCAATAAATCCTGAGGCATGGAATTGGTATAATGATATAGTTGGAAAAGGTAAGACACCAATTGTTGATACTTGGTGGCAAACTGAAACTGGTGGTCATCTTTTGACTCCAATACCGGGTGCAATAGCGACAAAACCTGGATCTTGTACGTTGCCATTTTTTGGGATTGAACCAATTATTGTTGATCCAGCAAGTGGTCTTAAAATTGATACAGTAGAAGCCGAAGGTGTGCTTTGCATAAAGGATAGTTGGCCTGGACAAATGCGTACGGTTTTTGGAGACCATGACAGGTTCGTTTCGGCTTATTTTTCAGATTACAAAGGGTATTATTTTACAGGTGATGGGTGCAAGAGAGACTCTGATGGGTATTATTGGATTACTGGCAGGGTGGATGACGTAATAAATGTTTCTGGCCATAGAATGGGAACTGCCGAGATTGAAAGTGCACTGGTAGCTCATAGAAAAGTTAGTGAAGCCGCAGTTGTAGGTTTCCCCCACGATGTGAAGGGGCAGGGAATTTATTGTTACGTAACTTTGATGGCTGATGAGACACCAAGTGAGGATCTAAGATTGGAATTACGAAATTGGGTTAGAAAAGAAATAGGTCCTATAGCCACACCTGATTCAATTCAGTGGGCGCCTGGATTGCCCAAGACGCGATCAGGAAAGATTATGCGCAGAATATTACGTAAAATAGCTGAAAATGATTTTGAGTCTTTGGGTGATACTTCAACACTTGCTGATCCAATGGTTGTTAAAAGCTTAATTGAAAATAGGGAAAATAAAAATTAGAATTTTGAGTATTCTTGAGTTTGAGCAACTGACTTAAAGATCAAATCAAAATTAACTTACCTGTTTGTTATCAGAAGGTAAGTTTTTAATATACTTAATTAGTCATAAAAAATATTAATCTAACTATTATTGATTAACAACTTTGAAGAATTGTAGTTAAGGTGGCGCATTGTTTATAATAATTTGGGAAATTTATAATGTCTGTAAGTGATACAATTGTGTCTGATTTTGTGAAAAATAAAGTAGAGTTTATTACCACAGTACCATGTAAGCAGTTAGCTGACGTTATTGATAAAATTGAAAAATGCGCAGAAATCTATCATATCCCATCGAATAAAGAAGATGAAGGCATGGGATTGTGTGCCGGTGCATTCATGGGTGGAAAGCGGTCTGCAATAATCATGCAAAATACTGCAATAGGTGTGACGATAAATACATTGGTTACATTAACACAGTTTTACCGAATGCCTCTTCCGATGTTAATTAGCTACCGGGGAGAAGTTGGAGAGCCTGTAGCTTGTCAAGTTGAGATGGCTGTACATACCAAGGCACTTTTGGAACAATTAAAAATACCAACTTACCATTTTCACAGAGAAAGTGATGTTAAAGAGTTTGATGGAATTCTAAAACATACTTTTATGAGTAAAAAACCAGTTGCTATTTTGACGGATGCTAGTTTTTGGAATGGATATTAGAAATGAGACGTTATGATGTTTTAAAAAAAATAATACCAATTATCAAAAACCATTTTGTAGTCTGTAATATCGGCCTTCCTAGCCAAGAATTACATTATTTAGACGATCAACCAACAAATTTTTATATGCTAGGCACCATGGGCTTGGCCTCCTCTATTGGGCTTGGTTTGGCAATAGCGCAGGAACAAAAAATTATTTCCATCGATGGAGATGGTTCTGTATTAACTAACTTTGGAACTCTTCCAACAATTGCTAATAATAATGCCGATAATTTTATATTACTAATCATAGATAATGGAAGTTACGGATCGACTGGTGATCAACCGACTTATGCAGGTAAAAAAACATCCCTTTCTGAGGTGGCTAAGGCATGTGGGTGTGAGAATGTTGTAGAGTGTAGTGCAGAAGATACTGCAAGCGTACTCGAGCAAGCTATAAATTCTGATAAGATGACTATTATTGTTTCAAAATGTCAAAGTGGAAATGTTAAAGTCCCTGTGATCGAACTTGATCCAGTAGTAATTAGACATCGTTTTATGGCTGAGTTAGTCAGTAGAAATTCCAAAAATCAGAGTTAGTATTTTTTAACTTATCTATTTTGATTTATAATTAAGTCCAGATTTTGAAATTTTCTGAAGAATAGTTAACTGCTATTTGATTAAGTTCGGCACGGTTCTTTTTAGAGAAAGTGGTATTTTGTAATCCATACTGATCCTGATAACTATTCTTAATAAGGTGTTTAGCATCCCTATTTTCAACAATAGGTATTTTGTTTTTTTCTAAACATGTGGAAATCCAGATATCATCTACCCAGTGATAGGGTTTTGGAATCCTGAAGTCCTGTATTTTAAAGTATTTTTTTCTAACTAGGACTCCTCCAAATCCTTGCAGAATAGATCCATTTTTTTTCCCCAACCGCTCTACATTAAAAATACTTCCTGCAATTGCAGAATTTTTTTGTTCAGGGTGAGATTTAAAACTCTGCGCCCATTGGGGTAGATATTCACAATCATCGTCACAATAAAGTATATAGGAATTAGGGTCAGGAATATTTTGTAATGTGGAGAATATTTTACATGCTGGTCCCAAATCTTTTTTGCATCTTTGAATCTTAACACCTTTTGGCACTTTTGGTAGATCACCATTCCAGTCTGGAAAGCGCAAATAATGTCTTGGAATCACTAACCTAATTTCAAAAATTTCTGCTTTTTGAAAAAGTAATGACTCTAATGTTTTACCAACATTTGAGAATCTTGGTGGAACCGTTGTTAGTGAAACGTAAGTTTGTTCATTCATAGTTTGTTTTAAATTTTTTATCCTTTAATTAATCCCATACTTTCAAGTTTTAATATAATCTTTTGTGCACATTCATCGACCTCAAATTGCTCAGTTTCTAACACTAATTCTGGATTAACTGGGACATTATAAGGATCCGAAATTCCGGTAAATTCCCTAATTTTTCCTTCTCGCGCTAGCTTGTAGAGACCTTTTCTATCTCTTCTCTCACATTCTTCTACCGTTGTAGCCACATATACTTCGATAAATGCACCATAATGTTCGATTTCATTTCTTACTGATCTTCTCGTTTTCTCGTATGGGGCTATTGGTGCGCACAAAGCGATTCCACCATTTTTTGTTATTTCTGATGCAACATAACCGATACGCCTAATATTAATATCCCGATGTTCTTTTGAGAAGCCCAATTCTGAGGATAAATTTTGCCTAACAACATCACCGTCTAGTAAGGTTACGGGCCTACCACCCAGCTCCATTAATTTAATCATTAAAGCATTTGCAATTGTTGACTTTCCCGATCCTGATAAGCCAGTAAAAAATACTGTAAAACCTTGTTTGTTTCTGGGTGGATGAGATTTTCGGAGTTCTTTAACAACTTCCGGATAACTAAACCAATCTGGTATGTCGAGCCCTTCCCGAAGCCTTCTACGCATTTCAGTTCCAGAAATTGTTAAAATTTTATCGTCCTTGTTTATAATATCTATTTGCTCATATTGAGCCCTGTTTTCAACATATACCATATGTTTGAAATCTACCATTTCTATGCCCATTTCTTTAGCATAGAGATTAAATAATTCTTGAGCTTCATAAGGACCATAAAAATCTTCACCAACTTTATTTTTACCAGGTCCAGCGTGGTCACGACCCACAATAAAATGTGTGCAGCCATAATTTTTTCTAATCAATCCATGCCATACTGCTTCTCTTGGGCCAGCCATTCGCATTGCAAGGTTTAATAAAGAGAGTGACGTGGTTGACGTTGGATAATGGTTTAGTACGGCTTCGTAGCATCTTACTCTTGTGAAGTGGTCAATGTCTCCTGGCTTGGTTAAACCAACCACAGGATGGATTAATAAATTAGCTTCGACCTCTTTAGCTGCTAGGAAGGTCAATTCTTGATGAGCACGATGTAGTGGATTTCTAGTTTGAAAAGCTACAATTTTTTTCCACCCGATTTTTGCAAAATGAGAACGTAATTCGTTTGGAGTGTTTCTGCGATCTCTAAAATCGTAATGATTAGGAGACTCAATCCCTTTGATTGCGCCACCCAAATAAATGTTACCAGAATTGTTGATTAAATAATCAACACCTGGATGAAAGTCATCAACTGTACCAAAAACCTTTTTAGCTTCGTAAGATTTGTCAGGCTTCCATTTATCGCTGATTTCCATCTTTGCAAGAATAACACCTTCTTGGTCACAAAGCGCTATGCTGTCTCCAATTTTTATAGTTTCTGCAAATAATTCTGAAACATCTAATGTAATTGGGATAGGCCATAATGTACCATCTTTAAGCCTCAAATGATCTAATACATTGTTATAATCGTCTCTACCTAAAAAACCTTTCAATGGATTAAATGCTCCATTCATTAATAGTTCTAAATCACATATTTGCCTTGCTGTTAAATCCCAACGAGTTAAGCTATTCACATCATTTCGTAATTTTGAAATTTCAGCCATTGGAACATATAATTCAGGTACAAGTGTAGCGTTTTGTGTCAGCATTCTTTATTCCTCTTCCGCTAAAAACTTTTCTGCTTCTAAAGCAGCCATGCATCCCATTCCAGCAGAAGTCACAGCCTGTCTATAAATATAATCAGTTAAATCACCTGCCACAAAAATTCCTGGTATTGATGTGGAGGTGCTATTTGGTTTCGTTATAACATATCCCCCCATATGTGTTTCTAGTTGATCTTTGACCAACGCATTTTCAGGGGCATGACCTATGGCGACAAATACCCCCTTACAATCTATGTGGCTTATTT
>ENA-OSJC01000866-OSJC01000866.1-marine-metagenome-genome-assembly--contig:-NODE-866-length-27360-cov-12.042224_pt1 | contig 27360 bp, 63 predicted proteins | sample MGYA00237885_ERZ534234 | MGnify/ENA primary metagenome ERZ534234 (study PRJEB26413, sample SAMN06343907) | marine metagenome | isolation source: coastal waters | place: Atlantic Ocean: West Antarctic... | reverse complement strand
GGAAAAGACGTTTATGATGTTACCGGAAGACCAGGTGAATCTGGAAATGCATTACTAGCAAATGCCCGGGCCAATGGATTCGCAAAGGCACTTCAATCGGCTTTTCCAAATGCAAAAATTGAAACTCAAGCTGTTATTACTCCAGGTGCTGAAAATGCAAGATACATGAAAGCATTATCTCAAATTCAAAAACCTGATCAGTCTGGTGACATTATGACATCAATGGATTTGAAACAAATTGTAAGTCGTAAAAGTTCTAAAACTGACAGAGGAGCCGGATATCAACTTGGTTTAGGAAGCTGGTATAGTAGGTTTTGGACTGGGTGTATGAATATGGATCAAGTTATGACTAGCAAAGATAATAGAAATAATGATGCAGCTAATATTGACACACAAACAGGAGTTGATGGATTAGATCAAGCAACTCGTGGTTTAACAGGCCAATAATCTTAAAAATCAAAAGAATCTGCATATTTGTCTTTATAATATGCTAAATGCATAACCATTTGTACTTTTTTGTAGTGACCATAGTCATACACATAAGCACTGATTGCTGCATATTTAGTTAACATGTAATTAACATTATCTACACCCGCTAAATGAATCGGACCAGATTCACCAACATATTCCATGCGTTTTGCCATCAGTGGTCCATTATGCCAATCAGATGATAACCATTGTCGCAAAGCGCTATCGGCAACCATTTCATAGTCTATTTCATTTAATTCCGGATTGTTTATTAAATTAACTGAAACTATTAACTCGGTACCGGGTACAGTATCTGACATTGCTCTATCTCTATGACCCCATAAATCTCTTTCAACCATTTCTTGATTCCAAGCTGCAGCTGATTTATAATATAGATCCGCCCACACATATGGTTTTTTAGATTCACTAACACGATGCTTATTAATATATTCAAATACGTGTTTAGATAATTCTTTGTCAATAGTATAACTATCGGGAGTTCGGTAATTTTGACTTACAACACTACCGGCAATCAACGAAAACACAATGATTAATTTTTTCATAACTTTTAATTATATATTATAAATATAAGGAATATTTTTCATATATCCTAATCATTCACGAATTATGTTTTGCTGATATTTATTAATATGCAAAGACCCGCTACAAGTTTATTGGAAACAATTATCCGTAAAACTCTATTATCAGAACAAGATCCAAAAGCAGATAAAATTAAAAAGTTAAAAGCTCAATGGGAGAATGCGACTCATGAAGAGCAAGAAGATCGACTTTATATTGAATACACTTCACTAGAAAGTCCAGATTGGAAATGGGACAAACAAAAACAAGATTGGGTACCTAAAGATCAAGATGATTCTGATAATGACGATGCGTCATCTGATACTAATAGTGACAACGAACAAACACCAGACGCGTCTTGGCTAGGAAGACCGGTACCACCACCAGATCAATATACAGAAACGAATGGTGATGCTTCTAAAAACAATTTATTTAACAATGACTATATAGTAGGCAATGGAAAAACTATTAAAGTAGAATTATCTAAAGAAAGCATGTTTTCATTTAATCGATTATATAATTCTATGCCTAAAGCAATAAAACGAGATATAACTAAGATATATTCTTTCCGGACATATAAAACACAATATGAACTAGTAGATTGGAAACATTGGAAAAAAACTGGCAAATGGCAAACTGTTAAACAAAGTGGTAAAATATTTCCAGTTGCAGTTCCGGGTACTAGTAACCATGGTATAGGTAATGCTATTGATATATATCCAGTTGGAGTGCAAGCTTGGATGGAAGCGAAAGCAAACTATTACGGATGGTATAATAAAGTAAAAGGAGATAGACCACATTTTGTGTATATTGCAGACAAAGATTTATCTTCTCAATCTAAATCCGTTAAAAAGAAATAATCATTCTTTAACAAATCCATTCAAGAAATCCTTTTGTCGATCTATTGCATTGTCGAGAGAGTTGCTTGATGCTTCTGCATTGCTTCTGCGCACTCGTGTAGCGCTAGACTTAACATCATCTTTGTGTGAAGTAGATTTTCTGGGTCTTGCATCTTTTCTACTATTGCTATCATCATGTCCTCCGACGCCTGTACTGTCATTTCGCTTCGTAGTTTTGTTGCTTCCGGGGTTTTCATAAATTCCTGTACTCTCCGACCAATCTCCTCGTTGTGTTCTGTCGTGTAAGATGAGTCCGACTGAGTAATCGGTTTTGTATTCTTTGATTTGAATTCCGCAGGGATAATTGGTAATGTCGTCTCCCGGTTTAAGTCCTTTTTGTTTGACTTCAACCATATAACTATATCCCCAAGTATTTTCTTTATTTGTTTTAACATAACCTATCTTTATTTGTCCTAACCATTCAATAACTACCCTATCACCGGCTTTATACATAGCCTTTTCGAACTGTTTAAGCACATATGCCGGGGTTTTTGTTTTCTTCTTTGCCATTTTAATAAGTTTTAATAAGTGTCGTTAAACCGCAGTATTTGATGTGTATTTTAATTCGGACAAATACCTATAGTTTGATCTATAATATAAAATACACGCAGATATCGTGTGGTTTTATCTTTTTTGAACATCTTTTCGGTTTTGAGGTCTCGACTAATTATATATCCGGCTTCCATAAACTTAACGGTCAATATTCTTATTGCCTTAAGGCTGTTGGATTCAATTACAATATATTCATCATCAATCATCACATCAACTCTATTAATAGAGTCTGGTAATGCGTTTCCTAAACTAACTAAATTATTTTCAGTAGGGTCAGTATCATTAATATCTAATTCGGTACTAACGTCTTCGAAAAATTGTTGTAAATTTAAAGCCTTAGTTTGAATCTGACCTTCAAATAAGGTAAAAAAGTATTCTAATCCCTCTGTATCTGACAGATAATCGAAATAACAATACTCTGAGTAATTAACGTGTATTTTTTCTATTTTGTTGTTCATGGTCGCTTAGTTTTTTTATAATATATAAATTATCAACTAAGTCGATATCTAATCTTTTGATAATACCGACTTTTCTTCGTGCGTCGAACATGCTCGATGCCTGTACACGACCAATTGGTTCATTGGATGAATCATTTCGAAATAAGTATACATATGTATCCATGTTTCTTTATTATAAATATAAACCTAACTCATAAGACCTCTGTGATGTTATCAATGTATCATCGAGTGTTTCACGTAAACGAGCAATTTCGGTTTTATTAAGCATTATAGTTCTGGATTTAATTTCCAATGCAAATTTTTCATGTTTATCTGATCTACTAGCTACCCCAAACATCTTGTTTACGGACTTAGAATACACTATAACATCTTTATATCTAAATGGTATTCTTAATCCGGCAACATATAGTGTACCGATGTCGGTATTCATTGGATCGGTTCGGTAATTATTTTTTGAGATGGTATCTTTAAAGAAAAAATCCATATCTGCCCACGTGGAGCCATATCGTTCTCTGAATTTGCGGCTAATTGACCACGATTGATTAACGCTTTTTTTCATTTGTGTTTTTATATTTTATAAATTGTTACTGTGTATACGTCTTTTGAGTAATTGTTGCGTAAAACAACGTTTTGATATTTTTCTATGAGCATATCTAACACTAATCCCGGGTGGACATAAAAGAACCCTTCATGATGTGTGTTATTTATAGGATTAAGCAGATTAAATGAAACTACATTAGTTGCTCGATTATAAAGCAAATCAACATCTTCAAATAATTTTTGTAAATCGGCATCTTCTGTCTCACAACGCCGTTGCGTAAACAATCCGTTTGCAATAACCCATGATGTAACTGGTAATAATGCAGTTTCAAATGCACCTGTTATACATTCTACATCATATTTCATTTTTGCATATGCAGTCATGGTTGGATTATGATCTATTCCATGATATGTAAATATAGAAGCCGGGTAAAACTGTTTTATAAACCCATATAAATCGGCTCGACCACATCCTACGTCTAATATAGACTCATTATTCCATCCTACTAATAGGTTTTGCATTAGATATCGTTGCTCGGATGTGGTATTATATCCAACTGGTGTCGGACTATGCAACATGTAATCAGTATCTTTCGGTGTAAGATTATCCCATTTTTCAAAGTCATCAGATCCTGCTAGATTCTCTGTAATTTGTTGTATTAAATGTTCCCGATTCATGACTTTGTAACTGGTAATAATTCGTTTTCCAATAAATGTTTATATGGAATTGTAGATTCAATTGGTCCTTGGTTGTCAATTGAAAGTTGAGTAGTAAGTGTGCGATTAATTCTAGTGGTATTTTTCGGTGCTGTGTTAATCATACACACTGCACTTCGGTTTTCTAATAGAACATCATAAACGGTTTGTTTATTTACTTTGTATTCATCTAAAACGACACCAACTCTATTAACATCGTCTTGTGTTACTATAACAGTTTCTCCTGGCTTATACATTAGTCAATAATTTTAATGATTTTACTATTAGTTACTGCTTTAACTTCAAAGTCAAATGTAACTCCTTGAAAGTCTTTTATAACTTTAGCTTCTGCTTCGGTTACTGACAATGCTTCTACTAGATACATCTCAGTTGCTTTCTTTTCTTTTGTCCCATTTTGGGTGTCGACAATCGTAGTCAATTGGACTTTCGCGGTATAATACCCCATAATTTTATTATTTTAATGATTTATAATTTATATATATAATATATGAAAATATATTCAATAATCAAAATTATTCTGTATCTAAAAATTTCTGTAAACGTTTTTGGTTGCGATGAAATTCGTATGCTCGGTGTATTTGGGTATTAGTTAAATTAAAATTAATTTGCATATTATCTAATACATCAGCAATTAACCGTTCTCGATCCATTGCATTATACGTACGTTTTGTCAAAGTTTTTATAATTTGTTTTAAATGATATACATACCCTTTAGGAAGTCGATTTAATATCCTACCTTTATTAGAATATATTTTAACGTCTTTTACCGTAGAACTTTTTTTTTTGATTTTGATGCTTCTAACATCAATTGTTTGGATATTTTTACCGACTCCTTAAGTAAGTCCCCATATTTGACTATATGTGCTACTTCTAGGTCTGGTTCATCTTCTCCTTCAATTGGTGGCTCTTCTCCTTCAATCGGTGGCTCTTCTCCGTCAATTGGTGGTTCTCCTTCCGGAACATCTCCGGCCATATCATCCATTGGTGGTAATCCACCACCGCCGCCTCCACCAAAGCTTCCTCCACCACCACCACTCGATGATGTATCGGGAGTAACACCATCTGCAGATGCATCGTCTGATTTTTCACCAGCAAGAGCAGCATATTCCTGTACAGATTCTAATGGTAATTGCAATTCAATAGTATAATCAGTATCACGACCATATCCAGTATATGGAACTATTTTAATATATTTGCCTCGTACCAATGATAATATAATTTCTGGAGAACAATTATACTGCGATCCTGATCGGGAAACAAATTCACGTATACCAATATCTGATATCGAATATATAATACCTAAGTGCCTAGATCCTGCTGCTGCAAACGTTCCTAAGAATTTCTTTTGTGCATCATCAAAAATATTAGCTCGAATATTATCGTCTTGTTCGGATATAATATCTTTTAACGTGGACCGAATGATATATTCTAACTGTTTACTCATGATTTTTTGGATTCTGCTAATTGCGTGCTACGATATTTACTTGCCATTTTACGGATTTCATTAATTGCCTTTCTGGATCTTACTCCGGCAGCTTTAACTTGTTTTTCTGAAAATCTTTCGTGGTTCTCTTTAAATGTATTCCACAATTGCTCTAGTTCTTCAAAAATTTCCATTGATGTCATATTAACCTTTATTTATTATAAATATGTTACTGTTTAAAACGATCCATAAATACTTGCAAATTAGTATTAACAATCATATATTGTTGTTGATTTGTCATTTCTATTATAATATCTGCGTCTAATTGATAAACAGATTGAACTAAATTAACATTGATAAAGACAGTTTTTAATTCGTTATCAATAGTTACAGTTATAGGAATAAATTGTTGTTGCATTAATCTCTGCTAAATCCTGGAAACTTTTCTTTATCTTGTTGCATGATATTTGTCATTCTAATATTAGATGCCTCCATCTCCTCTTCCGACGGAGCACTAAATTTACTCAATGACGCCTGAAAGGAATGAAGTTTATCCATTAAATCTTTAATCTGGTCTGACGTTAGATCTTCAACGCTTTGAGCCAATGTTTTACCTAAATATGATTTTACAAATTTTGCTGCATTTGCATCTTCTTTAACACGATTTTGAATACCACGCATTAAACTACGAGTAAACATCATTGATTGCCGATCTGGCTTATCCTGCATATAAGTACGTAAGTCAATTCTATTAGTGATTACATCTGGAATACGTAACCATGTCATATCAGTATATTCATCTGCTAAATCAGGACCTAAGTCATCGTCAACTGCTAATAATGCAGATTCTTTTTGGTCATCAGTCATTGACTCCCAGGTAGATTCTTCATTGTATTCTAACATGAGTCGTTTAGCTCGTTGAATTTCTTCTTTAAGTATTTGGATATGCGTTGAGTTATTTGCGTCAAATATATTCATTGTATTCCTAGTTAAAAAATTCTGTCAATTGCTGTGATACACTATATGCCTGATCGTCATCCATTCCTTTTGTGGCATCTCTATATGAAGCAACTACACGATTAAATGCGTGCACTACTGCAGAGTCATGTTCAAATGGAATTCCAAAATGACCATCTTCGTCAAATTCTTGTTCTTTTATATTGGCTTGATGTTTAGCCGTAGCGTCTGCTAATGTTGGTAATGGAGCTCCTGCTTTACGTTCCCAAGCATATCCTTCTAATAGTTGTTTAAGTTTCATGGTTTCCTTATTAAGGGTTTATTTAATATAAATATTAGTACGTTGGAAAAGACCGCTAGTACGCCCTTTCAGGTCATACAACTTAAACACTATCCATTATGCCGGTCCAATCATATTGAGTGTCATCAGGAATTAGGTCTACGGGTCGTCCTAAATTGTTTGGATTGGGTTGGGTACCAAACCCGGGAGATTGCATATCATAAAACACAAAGTTACCATGACGATTGAATCCTACATTGCCGGCGTGTGCTTCGTTTCGTTTCAATCCCAATGCTCGAGCGTCTTGAAGTATCTTTTGTCGTTGCGACACGAGTCGACGGAAATCTTCTTCGACACCAAAGTGTTTAGCAATATGATCGAATCGATCACGTATTTGTTGATCAGTTTCGCCGTCACGAAGAAATGCACTTTGCAAATATTTATCTTCCCAAACTTTGGCCAAAGCACCATCTTTGTATTTTTCTAGAGGCGTTACCGCATCCATGTGAATCACGTAATACCCACTTGGAAACACAACTGTCACATTCCCGGCATAGGTACCATATGGTACTTCAACAGCACCAATTGGGCGAACATCATATATGCCTACTACGTGTGGACGAGCGGCTAATTTTTTGAATCGTGCTGCGATAGCTACTTCTTGTGGATCGGCGGTCACTTTGAGTATGCGACCTGCGTCGGTTTGATAAGCCCTACCCCAATAGCCGCTTCCTACAAAGCGAGCGCCCGTCTCTGCGAATTGATAGGCTATATGATCTAGGTTATCTTCTACCGCTTTAAACGCTTTAGAGTCGGAGGCTTTGAATTCCGTTAATATGTCTTTTAATTTAATCATTGACGTTGTTATTTGCAAATGTACCGAGTTTCTGCGGCAGTGTTATTGTATAAGCATCTCCGTGAGCTCCAGACAGCTGTTTTTCCACTCTTGCTCCAGGTACTTGTTTTTGTATGTATGCTTTATAGAGGTTTGATCTTCTACTATCTTCTTCTTCCGATCTCCCTGGTTCTTTTGTTGTGTTGAATGATATCTTATTCGGAACCGTAGATCCTAATGTATACAACTCCTTGGCCTCAACATGAGCTTTATAAGTGTATTGTAAGAAGTCTTTTATTATCTCTATAATAGTTGCCATTACTCTAAATGCTCCAACCCCAGTAACTGCTCCGAAGTTTGTACCATAAACCTCCCCCATCATGCCAAAAGCTAAATCCCATTCATTGTCTCCACTTAGTGTAAACGTTGCAGCATACGTTCCTTGCTGCGTTTCGAATGTATATACAAAGTCTTGATTATCAAATTGATGATGCTCTTCGTGATACTGCCATGGGAACGATTTTGACGATCCATCACCGATTTCCAATAATATGTCTTTCATTTTAATCATATGAATCTGTTCCTGGATTTATCTCTTTGGTCTTTTAATACGTGGTGCACTGAATCTCTTTTACCACAATGGGGACAATTCAGCGTCTCGGAATCGGCCGCTTCATTGATTTTCCATTCTCCATTGCACGACTTTGAGCTACATTTATATATGTATGTGTGACGTATAAAGACGGAGTGTGGCATAATTATTTCTCGTTATACGCGTTCAACAAAGCTTTACGTCCTAAGTCTTCAACGACTTGAGCGTAATCTGTATCGCCAGCTTTGTATTGTGGACTAGATTTTATTTTAGCAACTTTGCTTTTCATGGTGTCTGGCAACTTGGCGCTTAAAGCCCATTTACCTAATTCTACGTCACTAGGTTCTTTGTCTTCTTTAAGATTATTTTGAAATCCTCTGTATCCACCTGTAGAATTTCTGTTTTTATATAAAAAATCGATTACCTGCTCGTCAGATAAATTTCTTTGTATTGTGGCCACAGTTTCTCCTGTTACAGGGTCTTGAACTCGGCCGCCTTGATAATATTTAACGCGATCGATATCTAATTTCTTATAAATTGCTTGACCTTTTCTCGAAGAAGTAAGATCAATTAATCTGGCAGTGTTACCATGGATGACTACGTCTGGTTCTCTATCTTCCGTTAACAGATTCTTGGTACCGAATCTTCTCATGTTTTCTCGTAATATGTTTTTCATTTGTTTTCCTTGTATTGGGTTATTTAACTGTTGCTTTGAATAACCTGGCTTTTTCCATGGATCTAGGAAGATCGAAGTTGTGATCCGCCATAGTTTCTTTTGCCGTGTTGATGTTAAAGGTTTTCTCAATAATATCGGTACCGACTTTAACTATATAGATGGTCTTTCCGCTGTGCTGGGTCGTAGCCGCTGTTTCTGTGTCATCCGGATACCCATTGTTGTTGGAATCCAAATCCTGTTCATGAAGATTCATGGTTGCAAATCTTCGCATATTTTCACGTAATATATTTTTCATTGTTCTTCCTTATAAGGCTTTTATATAAATATAGTGTAGTATGATTCTACTAGAATGTATATACGCACGTATAACCAATAAAGAGCACCTATATAGCAAAAATCCTTAGCTCGGAAAGAAAACAGGTAATACCACCCTCATCTAGGTGGGGCTATACGGGGTGTTAATGAAACCCTCCCCCACCCCCCTAAACCGCGGGGGGGCTACCCCTAATAACAGGGGGGCTAAATGGGGTGACCCCGGGGGGGCTATCCTAGGGGGGCTATACCCCAGTAAAAAAGGGAGCCTATTATATTTAGACTCCCAATGCTTAATGTGCTTCTCTTATAAGGGTCGGTGGCATCCTATGCCTTTTGCTATTCGCTATGTTGTCTTCATGTCTATAAGGTTTTATAAATTACGTCGTTCATTAAATCTAATACTCCTCGGGCGTCGTTGAGTAACTCTCTGGCTTCGCTAGTCTCATTGTCTTTGACATAATCCATCAATTCAACTATCATGTCATAGCCCTCATCCATTGCTGCTTTCTGTTCGTCGTTCATTCTACTTTCTAATTCGTTCATATCTCTATTTGTTATTTGTTATTTACTTTTTTTAAATGATTTATTCCTGCATATACTATTGCGAATATAATTCCCCCGTACATGTATATCTCTGGTCCGCTTAATGAAAATTTCATATCTCTATCGTATTGGTTTTAGTTCTACTCGCGCTTAATCTTCTTTCTATCGTAAATGCTTCTTGGAAGTCTGGTAGCCTCACGTCTATTGCAATGTTTAACATATCCATCACGTCTCGGGTTTGCAACCATCTTGCCAATGCTCTTTCCGTACTTAGATCATCTTTACCAAACCAATCTGTGAATTGCTGCAACTCTAAAAATGTTGCTGCGTCTAATGCTTGAATCTTTTTAATCTCTGCTTTTTTCATATCTCTTATTTAATTATTATATATAAATATAAGGTTTTTATTTCACAATTCCTAATCTTATTTGACTTGGAATATATGCTTACATCTGCGCTGATCTCTTTTCTGCTTAGCTAATAGATCGTCATTGTAATTGTCATTGTCTAACATCACACCATCCTTAACACATAAAGCGTGTCCTGCTACGGTAATGAAAAAGGTACCTTTTTGATGTTGCTGGATGAACTTGCCAATTGTGTATCCGGCAAAGGTTGAAGTCTTAATTTCATGCCCGTCTAGATCCAATGTCTTTTTAATGATAGGATATAAAGGATTTAACAATGTCTCTCTACCACCTGCCTTAGGATGTGATCCTATATATTTAACGGTCTTACTATTTAGGGCTAGTACCTTACCATCCACAACCCGGATCATATTACCATACCCGCTACAACCTTTACCAGACTTTCGTTTAAACTCTTTCTCACAAAACTTATGTGCTTCATTATAACTAACCTCAAATGCATTCATGACTGCTCTTACCACACAGTCATTGTTTTCTTTCTTAGCTTTAGTATCCTTATCCGTTACTGCTGCGTAGCCACTTTTAAATTTAATTGCGATGTCTAATTTCATATCTCTTATTTTTATTTAATTAAAGATAAGCATTTTCTTTCAATTAAACAACCTTTTTCCCGGATTTATTTTACAGCAAAAAAGGGCCGGAATGACCCGACCCAATTGCGAGATATGCAATATTATTGAGGCTCTATAATCTGCTCTGCTATCATCATCTTAGGCTCCGGGAATCCCATTGCACAAATCCTAGCCGCTTTGATAAAGCTCCTGAGGTTAATACTCACTCCAGCAAACTCAGCCTCCAATTCTTTCATGAAACCAACTGCCTGGTCTTTTGCGGCCTGAGGAATTGATGGTTCCATTTTGTCCATTAACTGCTCCACCCTTTCAAACATTTGTCCTTTCGTCAAATCCACATCAGCCACAAAGCTACGGCTACGAATAGCCTCATCCAAATCACTTTGATGAATATTGGATATGAATATGATCTTGCCGGTGAACTCAAAGGTGCGTGGTAGCGGGCCTCCGAATTCGTCTTTCAATGGCTTGGTGGTGAGGTAAGATATTTTCCGGATGTCATAACTGTCTAATGCGCCCTTCAATATATTGACAGCGTCTGCGTCTTTGAATACACTATCACAATCATCCAATACCACAATCTTATCACAGTTCTCATACAGTGTCACAAACAACCCTGCCGCGGTAGCTCTTCCTTTAAAGTGGACAAAGTCGGTGGATTCATCTAACCCCATTTCCTGCAAGGTTTGCTTGACAAGATATGTCTTGCCCGTACCAGCACTTCCCGTTATAACCAAACTAGGCTGAATTCCCTTTCCTACCATTTTGGTAAGACGTCTAAGGTTATCAAACATCACCGCTGGATCAATCTCTGACTTGGATGCCATAAAGGACATTTTAGCCGGTTCCCTTTTCTCAGGCATCACTCCCATTTCCATTGCCGGGATTCTACTTACACGGCCACTTGCTGACACTATGCATACTTCCCCATTCTGCTCCGCTGACCTCAATTGCGTGTCGCGGATCAATCCCCTCTCAGCTATCTCATTGGACTGGATGTTCTTTGCGAAGATCTTTCCCTTAATTCTAACTGGCTTAAATACATTGTTCATCATATCTCTCATTTTTTAATTAATATAAATATAAGGAAAAGATCAATGCGAGTCAACCTTTTCCTCAACTTTATTTTCCCGTCTTATTTCAGGGCTGCAACATATAAAGTTACAAACCCGGTTGGAATTTCACAGAACGGCTTCTCAATAATACCCGCTTCAATGAGAGCTTCCAGGATTCCTTCATTCTCACTATAGTTCTTGATGATAACACAATCGTCTGCTATGTTAACATCGTGTGCTACGGATGCTGTCATAAACGGCTCGCCGTCCTGGTCCACTAATCGAATAGCGGTCTGCCCATTAACATATTGACCTATTATCGGTGTCAACTCTTCTCCCATAAAATTTACTGTCTTTGCATTCATATCTCTATACTGCCTTCCAAATACTGTCTTTGTCATATCTCTTATTTTTTTTTATTTAATTATTTTATTTATTTTCCTTAATATACTTTTTACAATCTGCTTTACGGCCTTGAAACCATACTGTTCTATTTTCATCCATAACTTGATATTCATCATCAAACTCATATAAACCTACTATTTCTAATTCCTTACTCATATCTCTTATTTTTATTTAATTAAAGATAAGCATTTTCTTTCAATTAAACAACCTTTTTACCAACTTTATTTTACAGCAGAAAAGGACCGACATTGCTGCCGATCCCTTCCCTGAGACATGAAATGCTATTTGGCTTCCAATATTGGTAAGCCGGCTTCCGTGCTAATATATATCTTATCTCCTTTCTGAATATTCCTTACCCATAGGTATTGAATATACTCCGGAGTCAATTTCCCATTCTCGATATCCATGGCTTGAGCCATTCCCTCTGCTCTAATCACTTCCACCGATCTCAATCCAACTGCGCGGATGCTATCCGCCTTGGCTAACATCGAGGCTGACTTTAATTTGGCTTTGGCATTCTCAATTTGAATAGACTTGTTTTGCTCCGCCCTTACCAACTCAGCCTTACCTTGCAACTCACTCTTATATACGCCATACTGTGGACATCCAATTAAGCCGGCTAGCAAGAGTGCAATGCCAATCGTGGTTGCTAGGATACTATAAAACCGTGTTTTAAATCGTTCCTTCCGTTCGCGGATTGTAGAGGAGTAAGTCTTCTCTTTTTCAGCATCGAGTTTGTTCCGATAATTCTTTAATTCGATATCAAATTCTCTACCCTTTGCAATGAGCCTGGATAGTGTTCTGGCATCCGTCGTGTCTACCATGTCTCTTAATTCTTGTTTTGTCATGTCTTTATTAATTATGATTTTCACGTCCGCAAACCCCAACATTGCTGCTGGGGCCGGGACTGAGATATGAACTCTTAATCCTCTTCCATCTCCTCAACTTCCTCCTCATCGGAATCCAAATTGGCATCCAACACTTCCCGCACAAGCTCTGCGACTCGACATTCGTCTAACTCAACATCATTCACTTCCACCTCAAAGCTAGCTCCTCCGTAGCCACTTTGGCTGACGTCAATTTCACAGTCATTAATAAGTCCACCGTTGTCGCTTGACAACTCTTGTGCCACTGCCTCAGCAATCTCGTCTTTCAACTCATCCGTGATGGACGCGGTCTCAATTATTGTGATCGAATTGATCAAGTTAACAACATCCTCTTTCGAGTAAATTGATCCTACTCCCTGCGCTATTTTGGCAAGCGCCTCATCCTTAGTCATTTTTTGCATGTCTGCCATATCTTATAATTTAATTTATTAATACTTAAATTTAAGCATTTTCTTTCAATATTCCTAATCTTTTTTTAACTTTGTTTCCGTCTTCTTTCCATTCACCCGTACCCCATTTCTCCCACGCAATACGGTTGCTGAGCTCCATGTCTAGCCGATGGACTACTCCTAATGCGGCTTGGACTCGGAACCTGGCTGTGTCCCCACGATCTACTTTGTGATCACATTGGGCGTTGAGCAGCTGTCGTTTAGCTTCGGTGAGCTGCTCTTGGATTTTTTTTATTGATGCTATCATAACTCTTAGTTTACTCCTCTTTTGTTTTGGGTATCATCTATTAGACTTTGTATTGCGTCATCCCCTAGCTTAGTCTGGCAGAATTTTGAAATGTGTTCTGTCAAGGCTGGCAGGTCTCCATTTACCATTGCATTGCTGAGCATTTTAATTAAAACGTCCATTGCCGCAAAATCCATCTCATTCGTTAAGATAAATAATGTGTTAGCATCACTGCTAAGCGTTTCGATGTTGTTGAAGAACTCTTCGATTCTTTCCCGGTGTCTTTGTAAATCATTCATATATCTCATTTTTTAATTATACTTAAATATAAGCAAAATACCTGTGCGTGTCAAGCATTTTGCTCATTTTCTTTTCTCTGCATTAAACTCAGCAATAACGATTTCTCCGAGTTGAACACTGCTGCAAACTTTGGATCGTGATTATTGATAGTCAGACTATTGTCTTCGATGTCAGCTCGCTTAATGCATTGTGCGTCGTAGCTAACAAAGCTAAGCCTATCTGCTTCTCTTAGTTTTCTTTCTGCACGATTCAAATACTCAAAGTCTTCGTTAGTATACACATCAGTCAATTCAACAACTAACTTCAATATCCGTTCTGCTGCTAAGCTATTACATTGCTGATGCAAGAACACTCTGAGCTGGGCGTGGTCGACGTCGGTGTCTTCTAATACATCATGCAACAATGCCGCACACACCATACTGCTGTCGTCCGGAAACTGTTTGCGAACTGCTAGTGCTACTGCGATCGGGTGTTGGATGTATTCTTCTCCCGTATACTTGCGCGTCTGGCATCTATGCGCTTGGTCTGCGAATTCTAATATTATTGCCTCTACTCCTTCGAATGTCATATCTCTTAAATTTTATATTCAATAATCGTTTCAATAATCGCACCAATAACAATTAATACAAATTTTGCTATTAGTGGGCTGAACACTGCCAACCAACCCCACGTTGCTACCATACCTATTCCAGCTAATTTCAACGTTAAGAATATTAGGAATACTATTACCAATAAACTTCTTTTTTTGCTTCTGCCTTTTGTCATATCTCTTATTTTTTTATTTAATTAAAGATAAGCATTTTCTTTCAATAATCCTAATCTTTTACAGATATTGTTCTAATAATTTTATGCCGGGTACTTTGCGGATTTCTACCTCTGCCTGTCTAACCAATTGTCTGGCCCGTTCTCCCGTCACTTTTAATTCCTCAGCAATCTGCTCCATGCATCTTGGATACTCTATACCAATGCCATAGAACATTGTCAATGCTGTGGCTTGCTTGGGTTTGAGTTGCGATATCGCTCGTTTAAGGTCATCATGCATATCATTGGTATCTCTGGCGCTAGGCTCATCGGGGCTTTGCAAATAGCGATCGGCATATGTTTCAGAGTCATCTTCTTCCCCCACCGGTGCATGGATTGACTTGATATATTGTTTCTCTGTCTGTGTCTTATGTGATGGTACCCGCACTGTCCGGCCTAAGTCATTTAAGGCTTTGTTAATCTCAGATCTGATATACCATACCGCGAAGGTAATGAATTTAACATTCTTGCTATGGTCGAATCTCTCCAATGCTTCGAACAATCCTATATTGCCGAAGGCTATTAAATCTTCAAAATGAACACCCATGCCCTGATACTGTTTAGCTACCTGAACTACAAAGCGCAAATTACTTTCGATAATCTGGTTGCGGGATCGTATGTCCCCGTTCTGGGCTAAGAGTATTAAATGGGCTTCAATGCCTCGGTCCATGGGTTTTGATTTCTTTACCTCTTTCATATACTGGTTGACGCTAGCTACGTCCGTCGGCACAATGCCGTTGCTAATATGTATCTTTGCCATAACTATTTATTTATTTTAATATTAATACTCCATTCACAACCATATGCCATTCTATACTCTTGCATTAACTCGTAGGCTTCTTTCTTCGTTTCAGCCGTGTCTAACTCTTCGTGCATTCCACCACGGTAGATTCCTATAATACTATACATATCTCTTAGTTTAATAAATTTTCAAACATGCCCATCCTCTCTACTTTCTCTATTATTAAGAATCCTATTAGGAATCCAAATACGGAACAAGGCAATACCAGTATCAAGAACATCGTGGCTGACAATCCGAAACACGTTGCCATTATCATAGCCGGAGCCAACATAATTGCAACAATCATCGACATAAATACTGTCAATCCTAAAATAAATTTAATCGTTTTCATATCTCTTAATTTAAAGTGTAAATTTAATAACCGTCAAGGGTGCTAATAGTGCGAACCCAAATACATTTCCAAATCCTACAATGAACATTCCTGCCATTGCTAAGCTTACTGCTGTCAAAACTTTAATTACTGTCATATCTCTTATTTTTTTATTTAATTAAAGATAAGCATTTTCTTTCAATTATCCTAATCTTTTTAAGACTTTATTTATCTTCAATATCTATCCAACCAACTATACAACCAATACCAGTTAAAGCAGACCCAGTATACACAATTTCTGCTTTACCAATCGGCTCCCAGTTACATGTTATTGCTTTATATATACATCTAATTTCACCTACTACCAGTAATACTATTACCAACCCAACTAATATACCTGCTTTTTTCATATATCTCATTTTTTAATTCTTAAAAATATCCTTTCTACCTCATACCCCAAAAAAGAAGAGATACCCTTATTATCTTCTATAAACGCATTGGCTTCATTTACGGTATCAAATAAAATAGATTCATTTTTGCATGTGGTACCTGTAGCGTGTTTAACTTTGTCATTTGTTGAAAAGACTCTGCTAAGGTAAACTCTAAAAAAGTTTCTATTTACTTTACTGAGGCAGTACCCGTAATAGTCGTTTCCATAGTAATTTTCTTTTAAATCTTCGTTTCTTAAATCTTTAAGGTTTTTCATATCTCTTATTTTTTATTTAATTAAAGATAAGCATTTTCTTTCAATAATCCTAATCTTTTAGAGATTATTTTTTACAGATAAATACTGCATGATTAGATCCAGATCTTCTACTACTTCGTACATATCGTAGCCACTAATGCCGACGCCATTTGCTAGCCATATTATAGCACCCTTGCCGTTCTCGTATCGGGCTTTCATTTTTACAATGTGATGTAAATTGACAACTATCTCTCCATGGCCTCCGGCTCTTGTTAACTTGATAAATTTTGCTGATTCGTACATAACTCTTTTTTTACCCAGGAAAGCCCTGACATCACTGCCAGGGCCTTTGAGAGATACGGAATACTATTTCACAAATCTCGGTACTTGGTTCTTTGCTCTCTCTTCCACATAAGCTTTTCGTCTGCGACCTTCTTCTAAGGCTTGTGCTACAATTGCATTAACCTGGTGTGGTCTTCTTGCGTCTGCGCTCAGCTTACCCATTACTGCGTCTTGCTTAAAAAATCCTGAATTCTTTTTTCCTATCATAGCTAATAATTTTATTTATATAAATATAAGCATTTTCTTCCAATTAAACAACCTTTTACTCATTTTTGTTTAGTTTAAAGAAATCATTAATAATATGACAAATACAATTGCTAATAGCAGGGCCTTAGGGTTTACATTCGCATTTTCAGGATCTCCAATTCGGTCGTCAAACATATTTACCATTTTTTTGCTTTATCAAAAGCTGGTTCAAAATTAGCAAACATTCCTGGACTTAACTCTCCAACCTTTTTTGCTCCGAGCATAAAGCTGGCAGTTGTCTTGTAATAGCTACCCATAATCTTTGCTAGGATTTGTGAGTTCTTAATAAAGAATCTCCCATTTTCATTTTCATAAATTCCATTTTCCATATCTCTTATCTTTTTAATTTATATAAATATAAGCAAAAAAGCAACGCGAACTTAATATTCGCGCTACTTTGTTTAAACTTTTTTAACCGGCTTTAAGATCTAAAATCTCCATATAAGATTCCAATTGGGCTAAGCATTTTTCTTTGCCTCCAGCGATACCAAAGTACCACTTAACATCTCTCAACTTCCAATTGCGATGTGGCTTGATGCCTCTGCTAAACATTCTACAATCTCTTTTAGAGAGCAATAAATTCCAGATACCTCTCGCCATCGGCTTCCCATTCATCTGAATGTCATTTCCTAAATCTGCTTGGAACTGTGTTCCTTCGATTTGCTTTAAAAATTTGTCTTTTGTCATATCTCTTATCTTTTTAATTTATATAAATATAAGCAAAATAAGTGCGCGGACCAAATTATCTACACACTTTTTTAAACTTTTTAGTCCTGCAATTCAACTTTACACTCCTCAACAACGGCCTTATAAACTTGCAATAATTGAGCTAGCGTGTTATCACTTAAAAATTTCGAATCAATCTCGTCGATCATATCATACATAAAGTGCTCAGCCTCTTTTCCCAGGCCAGCCTGATCCATAAACTGATCTAAAATGTTAAGCGGCTCGTCGCCAAAATTCCCGGTAAACTCATAAATGTTGTCGTACTCATTTTGGAGTTCTGATAATAATTGTTTTCTTGTCATATCTCTAACTTTTTAATTTATATAAATATAAGGATTATTATGATCGGATCCTAATTTTTACCAAAGTTTTTTAAGAAAGATTTTCAGCGTATTTAATTATATCCAGATATAATAATTCTGGATCCAGATAGTCTTTGTCAAACCCACTGTCTTCCCACTCGCCTAAATAATCGTCTAAGGACGGTAAGTTTTCAATAGCCGGATCAGAATGTTGATCGATCAGTTCATGAAAATTTAATTGTAAAGCTAACTGCTCAAATCGATCTCTACATCCCATATTTTATAAATTTAGTTAGGTCGGCTAATTCGCGATCGGTGGTTGGTTGATCGATCTTATAACCATTTATCTGGCCATACACGTCCTCAATTATACATACTAAATACGTTCGCCATGGGTCGCCAAAATCGTCTAAGTCCTCGAAAAGATTGTGGTCTGGACTAGCAACAAAATAACCGTCGACTATGTCAGTTAGGTTACAGACAGTTGCGTCCCCCGAATCGAGATCTTTACCACACTGTGGAGAATAGACCTTTTCGGTACCATTTTTTAGATCATAGCCCTTAGCTTTTAAGAGCTCATTTGCTTTTTGAAAATTGTTCATATATCTCATTTTTTAATTATACTTAAATATAAGCATTTTATTTCAATTAAACAACCGTTTTGCAAACTTTTTTTTTTTGAACTTGAACTTCGGGCCCCCCATTAAAGATAAGGATAATATTTGTAGGATCCTAGTGTTTGTGCAGATTTATTTTACAGTAAAAAAGGGAGACCGAAGCCTCCCTTACCTAACCCATTTCAATTAAAACCCTACGAAGCCTTTCTCTAATTTCAATTCTAACTCCTCCACCATCTCATTCAATCTATAATAAGGAGCGTCGTCTAATTCATTTAACACTATCTCCTCCACATCTACTACTGAGTAATTTAAAAACCCTGTACAGGTAACTGCTGTCTGGATGTCTTTTAGAATGCCTCTCTTCTCTAAGTACCATTCTGCCTCCTCAAAGTCTGGATAAAAATCTTCCGAAGCTTCGTCTGCCATTTCCATTTCCCAATCTTTTCTCACATCTGCCATTTCATCTTTCCACATCTTTGTGATGATGCCTACGACTACTTCTTGCACCTCATCATTGTGAGCATACATTTCCTTGCTCCAAGGCTTTGTAATCTCAATTCCAAATTCTACCTTCTTTGCTTTTGCCATATCTTATAATTTAAATTATTAATACTTAAATATAAGCATTTTCTTCCAACGATCCTAATCTTTTCACTACTTTGTTTAAAATTGGATTAACTCAATTGCTAACTCTCCGGTAGGACGACCATCACGTGTAATTTCATGATTTGGATCCATGCCACACTGAACAACATATGCAATTAACTCTTCGATCGTGTCGAACTTTTCTACAAAATAACCTACATCTAAACTATACATATCTTTTTTTTTATAAATATAAGCATTTTATTTCAATTAAACAAGCAAATCTGAAAATACGTTTCCCGTCGTCATTGGTTCCTCAAAGTTATTGTCTTTCCCCCAAAGCTCTGCCTTACCAGTATGTCCACTTTTAGGAGTTACTGTAAATATAACATTGCCCGATTCGATATCACATATTCTGAAGTCGTCATATAATGGACCACCAATTGGACAATTGTTTTTAAAGAATACGTAGGTGCTATCTAAATCTACGTCTTTCATTTTTGCAAACGTTTTTGTCTTCTTAAACAAGCCCGTAGCTTTACGTTTTAAAGATGAGTCTTTGCAAAACCAATCGTAAAATACAAAGCATCCTGTATCTTCTTGGCCATCGCTATCTAAAAATACTCCGTTTTCAAATGCTTCTAATTGTTGTCTTAATGTCGTTTTCATATCTAAAAATTTTAATTATATCTAAATATAAGCATTTTATTTCTAAAAACCTAATCTAAATATAACGTTGTTTCCGTCTAAAAGTAGGTTATATATAATACGTCTAAAACTCAATCCACCAAAATAGTTTCTCGAGTCTATTAAAAATATCTTCATGGGCGGCGCGCTCCGCGGTATAAACATTTGTAATGCGTCCTTGTGTCTCACTGAACACTTCTTCTAAAACGCCAACGTGTTTTGTAGAATTTATTTTGGTATGCACTAACCACACTTCATACTGTACTCCGTCTAATTGTGCATTGTAAATTGTAGTATTCTTAACCTCATCTAGTAATTCGTCTTTCATGTCTTTTAATTTAAGTGTTCGTCTAAAAATTCATTCCAATCTATCTGATCGTCTGGGTGGCAAGATGCATTCCATTTTTTCCATGCTTGTCTTATTCTTAACCATTCCGATGTTCCTTCACTTAATAAACCTCCATTTAATCTCATATCTTTTAATTTTTAATTATATCTAAATATAAGCATTTTATTTCAATAGTCCTAATTTTTTAGCAACTATTTTTAAAATTTATTTAATGACTCTAATACGTCTGACAGATCTCTAACTGTACGATCTTCTCTAAATTGTGCCTTAATCATCCAGCGGGTAGCCTCCGGATCAAATATATATCCAAACTCCTCAAAATCACTTTCGAAAAAGTCTTGCAATGAATCCATGGTAATTGCGTCAACACCAGTTTCTCCACGATCCCGTCCATATGCCACAGTGCAATCTGGGTCTGTGCTGTCGAAGCTATGTCCCAGAGGACGTTCCGTGCTTCGCTTTAAAAAACTAATATCGCCTAGGTCTACTAATTTTTGTACTTGATGTTTTGTTTTGAAATGATCTAATAGTGTTTGACCAACTCCTTGCAGGTAGCCGTCAAAGTGACAATATATAGATGATACTGTCTTGTCTGCATTAATGATTCCGATTCTACTTCTGGTTGCCATATCTCTTTTGGTTTTAAATTAATAATACTTAAATATAAGCATTTTATTTCAATAGTCCTAATTTTTTAGCAACTATTTTTAAAAATAATATATGGGTGATGTCCGTCTTTCTGTGCACACATCATCGGTTTTATTATGATTCGATTCAATCACCCGATATATTAATTTTATAATTATAGATTTTCTCCATAAAAGGCTTGATGTGCTTGGTCTTCATATTTATAATTTATACACTCTATAACATGAACCATAACAGGCAAACCATATTTTCTTTTCCATTCATTGGCAGCAATATCAGCCTTTTTAATACTCTCATATTTAACAGCCAGCTTCGGGTTGCTTGTGTATGACGGATTACTTATACTAGCTATATAACTAGTACCACTCATTAATGTCCAGAATTTTATCATTACTTAAATTTTTTAGTTAGTGACTCTACTTTGCCGATCAACTCATTTTTAGCCATTGTATAAAAGCCAGGAGCAATGATTGTGTTACGATCTCCTTTGTTAGCCGCTTCAATTTCTACTTCTAGATTCGCGACATAATAATTTAAGGCCTCTATAATTAGGACCTTTTCAAACTCATTAAATTTTTTCATATCTTATATTTTTTAATTATATCTAAATATAAGCATTTTCTTTCAATAGTCCTAATTTTTTTCTAGAAATGTTTCTAGAAGTAGATCTATATATATAATACGTCTAAAACTAGAACTATATATTATACGTCTAAAAGTAGGATTAAGCATCGATCCATGCTTTCCTCAACCCCGAAACCCCCCTTCATCCAACTTTCTTATCCATCTCCCTCTCTTATCCTGCATCCCCTCTTTTCTCTTTATCTCTTCTTTGTCTAGACGGAAAAATCTGTGGGCCTTCGTATCTCCAAGATACTCGATAATACCCATGACACTCATTAATGTATTTATTCCAGGTATAAATACCGAAACCGCATTAAGCATTGTTGGACTATGATAGGAACAATTGCCTCCGGGCATATGATCTCTTCTCATTAATAGATACGCGCTGATCACCGATGCTACGTATATTGCTAAAATTACTATTAATGCTAACATACTATTTCTTAATTCGGAAAATCCAACTATAATCGATCTTGATATTCAAAGACTCTATCCATCTTATAATTACACCTACAATTCCAGCTAAACCAATAAATGTATTACACCCTGGTACGACTATTAAAACGAATTCTGTATAACCTGGATCTAAAACTTCCCATTCGCCACCTTCGCTGAATAGTTGTCTTATTGTTAAGTATGCACCAATGATCGATGCTAGGTATATAATTAATAATACTATCATAATTCTTTATTTTCAATGTTATCGGCAATCGATTGAGCTAGTTCGCCTATATATAGCATGAAACATAATGCTGCATTCGAATAACTGCCCGTCCCCACAAAATAGCCTGTTAAGACAAATGACAATAACTTAACCCAAAACCCTATCCAATAATTCTTCATAACTTTTAATTTTATACTTCTATTATAGCAAATTTCTTTCTAAAAACCAACCGCTACCTAAACATATATGCGCGCGTACGTCTAAAAATACAATGTAATACGTCTAAAAGTAGAGGATCGTTTACTCCGTATAGCTAGAGAACCTAATCACAAGCAGTCTAAAAGTGCGATTCGTCTAAAAATAGAATGGCTGTTTCGTCTAGAAATAGCCGGATATATGCCCAATGCATCTAAAAATAAACGCTATTACGTCTAAAAGTAGAACAAGAAGAACACTCTATATATACAGCAATATGCGTCTAAAAGCAATTAGCATCTAAATATACGTGGATACGCGTCTAAAAGCAAAACCACCTTATAAGCTTCTAAAACTAGGATGATGCGCGTCTAAAACTAAAATGAGTCTAAAACTAGCCTGGATATGCATCTAAAAGTAGTCTGCCCTTTTTACCGCATTTACCGTTCATTTAAGAACATTGTTGCGGGTCGATGGGTCTATAGGGGGCGAGGGAAGAGATATAGAGGCATTGCCCCCTTAAAACTTTGTATACTGGGAGAAAGATGTGTATCCTATCTAGCCTACATGTACTAGACACTAATAGTCGGGTTCTATTGCGAATAGAGTCTACTAACTTTACTGGGAACCGGGCACCGAGGAACGTCTACTATAAAACATACTAGAGTCTTGCTGGGAATCGGGTAGGCATAGTAACAAAGATACTTATTGTGCTTTATCTCTTATATTATAACTATTAACACTATTGTCTTTCGTATTCGTGTACTTCTGCTTCTACTAGGTTTCTTTCTGCAGTACCCGTACGATACTACGGATACTAATTAGTTGGGACGTCGGTATCTCGTGTGGCACCATTAATTGTACCGTTATTTCCACCACTACCACTATCTATTGCAGTTGTTCCTGTTCCTTCAAATCTCCACCAAGATATAGGAGAAAGACTTGAAATGTCATTTGGAACTCCCGAATTGTAAATATTTGTAATGTCAGTTTGTGACAACTCTGTATTGAAAATACTTGCCTCGTCAATACTGCCATCTAGATAGCCTTGTGAAGCATAAGAACCAATAACTAAAGGTGCAGAAGTATTACTCATATATGTGTAACTTTGATTAACTGAAGCAGATACAGATTCCAATGCACCGTCAATATATATATTTAAGCCTTGGTACGCATTAGAACCTCCTCTACCGTCGTATGTACAAACAACACTATACCATTGACCCGGAGTTAACGAAGTATTTCCATCTATTGATTGCTGAGAGCCCCCACCTTGGTTTTTTAAAAAAAAACGCACTCTTCGAAGATTGCTAAAAGTACCTATAGCCCACTCTCTATTACTACCTCCCGCGTCTTTAGATATAAATACCTCTGTGCCAAATGTTGAATTTATTTTTAACCAAAAAGAAACGCTAAATGCTAAATCTGATGAACCCGTAGTAAAAGAGAAGTCATTAGAGTCTCCACAATCTACAAAATCATCCGATCCATCAAAATTTAAACTCTTTGTGTTACTAAACGTATCAGCTTCTCCACCCGTACTCATCACACTGTGAAAATAACGAGCTGCCATTTCTGATCTTAATTGTTCTTGATACCGAAGATGATTTTTACGGTTCTGTTCTTGGATACGTTGTTTGCGTTTCTTTGCTGCTTCTTGTTCTTGTATGCGTTCTCTCTCTACTTGATTCTTAACCAAGTCGACACGTGTAAGGTATGGTTTATATTTTTTCATAGTTATTCCGGTACATCCGTTGAATATGTAGGTGGTCCTTCGAGTGTTCCATTATTACCACCCGTTCCACTATCGATAGCAGTTGTCCCACTACCTTCTTCAAATCTCCACCACGACAAAGGTGATAATGAAGTTAATGAAGTAGGAACACCTGTTCCAAAGATAGCTGTTATGTCGCTTTGAGAAAGTTCTGAATTAAAAACCGAAACCTCATCAAGATTGCCATTAATAAATTCACCAATCTTTAATGGATTGCTTGTGTTTGTCATAGCAGTATAGCTATTCTTTTGGTTATTTGCATTATCTACTCTTACACCATCAAGATATATTTTTATTCCATTACTTGCATTAGTTCCACCTTGTCCGTTATATGTCCAAGCAATATGATACCAAGTATTAATTGATATTAATCCTGTACTTGTTTTTCGACCCCGTCTATTTAATGACTGTCCTTGAGCATAAATAGTACTGTAGATAGCACCATCACTTCCAATAGAAAAAATGTATTCTCTATTATTTGACGTTGCAAAATTTCCTTTTTCTATAAGAGCGTGACCTACACTTAAAGTGTCTACTTTTGCCCATAATGAAAATGTAAAAGCAGAATCGTTTACATTATTTGTAAAACTCAAATTATCATTATCCCCACAATCAATATAATCATCTACACCATCGAAATTTAAACTCTTTGTATTGCTAAAAGATTCACCACCAGTACTCATCACACTATGAAAATATCTTGCTGCTAACTCACTACGTAGTTGTTCTTGATACCTTAAATGACTTCGTCGATTGGCTTCTTGGATACGTCGTTTCCTTTTGGATGCTGCTTCTTGCTCAGCAAGTTTCTCTCGCTCTACTTGATTCTTAACGAGGTCCGTTCTGCCTAGAAATTTCTTGTATTGGTTCATTTAATATAAATATCGGATTGTAAAAAAGGGCGACCGAAGCCACCCTTTCTAAATTAAAAGATATGAGGTCGTTATGAGAGCCGAACGACCAACGGCGTTATCTTTGTTTGGCTTGAAGTATCTTTAAGTATAACCCATAATCAAATGAGTCCCAATGCTGTATCCAATCTGCTATGTTGCTTGCGTTTCTTTTCATATGATTCCGTCTACTAGATCTTCTTTGAAGTTTGATTTTGCTTTGATTTTATAAATCATATCCAACTTCTGTACTAATTCTTTTGATAATATTTCTTCGGCATATCCATCCTCAGTGTCTATCCACCATTCGTTATCTTTTTTATCGAAATAGTAAAAATCACGAGTCTGGTTTAAATCATTTTTTATATGAGGTGCTTTCATCGCAATCATCCTCTTTAGAATTTCTTTTTTAGCATAACCATCATACCTTTTTTCAGGTCCAGAGTTAAATATTCCTTCATTCATATATCTATTGTTTTGGTTTGGTAAATAAAAAAGAGGGCAGGTTTTATACAGACTGCCCTCATTCATCAATGGCCTTAATATCTATTCTGACACTAGCTTAATGTCCAAGAGTTCATGCTCCCATTGTCTGGATTCACCAGCATATCCACACGCTTAATTTTAAGAGACCTTTGTGGACGTTATCTCTAATAAACCCGCTGCATCAGGTTTAATGTTTTAATTAATCTATTTTGTTTTGGTGTTTATTCTTCCTAGTATATTTTTTTCGATTCTTGTATACATTAGGCCGGGTTGCTTCCCGCATCTCCTGCTGTGTTACTTGTATCGACTTCAATGGTTTCATTTTCTTTTAATTTGTCTTGGGCTTGTTTTAATTTTTCTTGCTCAAATATATATCGAGACAAAATATACTTTCTTTGGTTGCTACTGCGGTCCGATTGCTTTGCTTCTACTAATAAATATTCTGCCGACAATACTTCCATGCTCAACTCTGCTATTTCTTTTTGAGTTGGAGTCATATAATCCATTGGATTAATTGAGTTCGTTAATTGTTCGATTAGAGCTTTCATTTGCTCTTGTTGCTGTTCCGGTGTTAATTCTGTTTCACTCATACTTTTAATTTATTATTTTAATTTGTATTCCTTCCATTGCGTAAAATCTCATATCCTGAAACTCTACTAAATATTGATTAGGATAATGGCCTTTTGCAACCGCTTCTCCAATTTCATTTTTTGCAATTGTTATCTTGTCTCCAAAATAATCTAACTCAATATTGTTGTTCCACTTAATTTTCATATCTTTGTTTTAAATATAAAAGAGGGGCGTGTGCTAGGAATACCAATCCTAGAAAATTGTCGTGTCGTATTTAGTACCGCATACCAACTAACTCTACTATTATTTCGAGTGCTTCTTAAGATAATTAATCTCGTCGAAGTGCCACAACGGCTTTAGTTGTACCTTATCCCCTACACTGTAGGATTATTCGGTCACTAGGTAAGATTTCCTTTCGGGTACTTACAATGCTCTTGTGAAATAGGTTTGCTTTCTATTTCTCCAATCTACCATCATCTACTCTGTCGAGTCTCCTTCACCTACTTAAGCAATGGAGCCGAAACGTGTTCGGTGTCTGATGTGCCTTAATCCCTTTCACTCTGCAGGATTTATTCGGCAACACACTCACTCTCGGTCTCCGTCGAAACTTTAAGTGCCTCTTCTAATACGTTAAAGAACTTATTCAATTTAAAAACTCGGCACTTGTTATTCACAAGATACTACAACCGAGCTAAATATACAAAGGTAGTTCATTGTTGCATATTCGGCCTTATTTCGCCATGCTTGCCAGCCGTTGCTTTTAATCTACTATGTAAATCATTTCTTGGTCTTTCTTAGTGCCGTTGCTCCAAGTTGCAATGCCATGATTATTTCGAACTCTTCCAATGATATGCTTCGCATCTTCATTAGATATATCTTTAAAAGACAATGTGGTTCG
>ENA-OSJC01000865-OSJC01000865.1-marine-metagenome-genome-assembly--contig:-NODE-865-length-27376-cov-6.665006_pt1 | contig 27376 bp, 19 predicted proteins | sample MGYA00237885_ERZ534234 | MGnify/ENA primary metagenome ERZ534234 (study PRJEB26413, sample SAMN06343907) | marine metagenome | isolation source: coastal waters | place: Atlantic Ocean: West Antarctic... | reverse complement strand
TCTCCTGCGTACACTTTAGCTCCAGAATCTTCTCCCATATAAACTGCGGTTACATCATCATTTCCAAGAACTACAGAATTATCTGCTTGCCCAGTAGCCTCATACCCAATAACTGTTTGATTAGTAGCATTATTAGCACTTGCCTCTGCTTTATAACCAATTGCAGTATTATTAGCCCCTGTAGTGTTAACAAATAAAGATCTGTGCCCTAATGCGGTGTTATTAGCCCCTGTATTATTGTATAAAGATTGAGTCCCATTTGCAGTATTATTACTCGCTGTGGTATTATTATATAAAGCATAATATCCAGTTGCAACATTGTAGTCCCCTGAAGTGTTCAATTGTAGAGTCCTAGCCCCAGTTGCGACATTCGAGCTTCCTTCATTTTTTACTAACGCTTGATAACCCACTGCGGTGTTGTTATTCGCATTGGTGATAGACATGCCCCAATTGGTACCGGCTAAAGCAAGAGTTCCAACTGCAGTATTGTAACTCGAATTATTCGTTTCCATAGATCGGCTGCCAACTGCAGTATTAGAACCCCCTGTTAAGTTATTCTTCAAAACTCCACTCCCAAGTGCAGTATTACGATCCCCTGTTGAGTTATCTTCTAAAGCCAAATCACCAAATGCAGAATTATCATCCCCTTCGGTATTGGATTCTAGAGATAGATTTCCAAATGCACTATTACCTTTCCCTATGGTATTAGATCTTAGAGAGCGATATCCAAATGCGCTGTTCCAGTAGCCTGTAGTATTTAATTTTAAAGATTCTGATCCAACTGCAGTATTGTCATCACCTGAAGTGTTGGATTTTAGAGATCGATATCCAAATGCGCTATTATCATTTCCTGTGGTGTTGGACTCCAGAGATTGCGTTCCAGTATTAGTATTGTTTTGCGCATTGACAGTAAATGCGATAGTTATTGCTAAAAAGGTAAATATTTTTTTCATAATTATTCTTTGGATATTATTAATTGATCAACCATTTGTTTTAGTTCTGAAACTTCTTTTCTATAAATATCAATCTCTGATTGTTGCTCTTTAAGTGCATTAATAAGTACAGGTACAAGCCCTTGATAGTTTACGGCCAACATGTCTTTATCATCGGTTGTAACGAGTTCTGGAAATACTTTTTGGATGTCTTGAGCCAATACGCCAATTTTTTGTTTGCCGTTCTTTTTCATTGTGTAACTCTTCCCATCAATAAGCAGTAGTTTGGCAAGCGTAGAGCCCAAAGATACAATATTTGCTTTAAGTCTCGCGTCAGATGATACTACGATATCACCACTTACTGTTAGATCATTACTGATGGTAGTATCTCCATTAAACTTCACTTTAAAGGCGTCAGACCTTGCATTATCAGCAGTTCCATTTCCAATTACAAAGGCATTGTTTGCAGTAAAAAAACCGGTTGGAGAGCCTGAATTACCTTCAGTACCAGTTAAATTATATCGTCCAATTACTAATGATGAGTAATCTCTTGCTGTTGTATATGATCCCATTGATGTTGAGTATAATCCAACTGCATTTGTATACATTCCCATAGCTGTAGTTCCATCAGCATGTGCTGTACTACCTCCCATTGCTACTGAAAAAAAACCTTTTGCTTCTGAGCTGTGTCCCACAGCAAATGAAGCATTTCCACTCGCTGTAGTATTATACCCCATTGCTGTAGCGTAGTTTGCAATTGCATCTGCACCATTTCCCATTGCTGTAGACCCAAGATGAGATGCTATTGTGTTACTCCCCATTGCTGTAGACGCTTGTCCACTTGCTTCTGTAGCTTGCCCCATTGCTGTAGCAAAAGTTCCACTTGCTTTTGTTTGTGATCCCATTGCAACAGATCTAGTTCCAGTAGCTCCATTTGTTGAACTTGTTAGGGGTTGAGTACTTAAATCTACTGCACCAGAACCTATATTTCCATGATTAGAAGCGTTTGAAGTAGATAATCTTTGCCCAGTATTGCCGTTCTCAGTTACAGTAGCTAGTTGTGCATTTAAACTAAATGTCATTATTACTGCTAAAAGTGTAAATAGTTTTTTCATAATTATTAATTGTTTAACCATTTGTTTTAGTTCTGAAACTTCTTTTCTATAAATATCAATCTCTGATTGTTGTTCTTTAAGTGCATTAATAAGTACTGAAACGTGGACTTTATTAAATATTTCGTGTAATAATACCCTTTATAAATTGTTGAGACAAAAGTTAATTTTTAAATAAATTATCCCTTATTTAAATTTTTTGTCACGTATATATTTTTAAAATTTATATGGCACCAATAATTCTGCGGTACGACTCAAAACTAAAATTTAGTTCTTGTGGGGATGATTTCTTTTTTACTAATTACATACAAGACCAATAACATCATTCTTGAATTTTCCAGAGAGAATACATGTAGGGTGTTTTTTTACTCAAGATTGTATTGCTGCCCTTGGGTTGTTTTTTCCCAAAGCGTCGCTTTGAAAATCAAAAACCCACAAAAACAAAAAAGCAAGCGCTTTAATTTTGCGCTTGCTTTTGATTTATTCGTACTCAAGATGGGAATCGAACCCACACTCCAAAGGAACTGGATTTTGAATCCAGCGCGTCTACCAATTCCGCCACTTGAGCATTAAGTGGCTGCAAAAATAAAACAATTTTATAATGCCTTGCGTGTATTGCAATAATTATTTCAGAAAAAATAACACTATTTTTGTTACTCGGGTTGGATACCCTACTTTTATACTCTCACATCACACCCATGAAGCAAGACAAACAAACCACCTATGATATTGCCTATTTAAGAATGGCCAAAGAGTGGAGCAAACTATCTTATTGCAAGCGCAAGCAAGTAGGGGCTCTTATAGTTAAAGATAAGATGATTATTAGTGACGGTTACAACGGTACCCCAACAGGTTTTGAGAATGTTTGTGAGGATGACCACGGAGACACCAATTGGTATGTCCTCCACGCAGAGGCAAACGCTATTTTAAAAGTAGCAGGCTCTACCCAATCCTGCAAAGATGCCACACTATATATTACCATGTCTCCATGTAAAGAGTGTAGCAAACTCATACACCAATCTGGCATTAAAAGAGTTGTCTACCACAATGGCTATAAAGATGCCAGCGGATTGAAATTTTTAGAAAAAGCAGGCGTTAGTATTACACACATCCCAAGTTTAGAAAACCAGTAGCACTATGCCTGTCCAGAAAAAATACATTCCTTTACTTCTAGGGGTTGCCGTTGCCCTGGGCATTTTTCTTGGCGCAAGGCTAAATTTTACTACCGTAAGTGACACGCTATTTTCTTCCAACTCAAAAAAAGAAAAACTCAACAGGCTTATAGACTTTATAGATTTTGAGTATGTAGATAAGGTAAATACAGACAGCATTGTAGATCTTACCGTAAACAGTATCCTTGAAAATCTAGATCCACACTCTGTTTATATCCCCTCAAAAAGCTATGAAGCTGCTGCAAGTGATATGCGCGGAAATTTTATTGGCATTGGCATTAGTTTTTACCAACACCAAGATAGCATTGCCGTGATACGCACCATAGAAGACGGTCCTGCACAAAAGGCCGGCATTCAAGCTGGAGATAGAATACTATACGCAGATACCATCCCCTTGTTTGGCAAAGGCCTTAGTAGGTATGATGTTGTCTCGCAACTTAAAGGTGTTCGCAACAGTAAGGTTTCTTTAAAAATTAAAAGAAAAAACCAAGACAGCCTTTTATCCATAACAGTAACCCGGCAAAAAATACCACTAGTTAGCCTTGATGCTGCCTATCTTCTTACCGACGCCATAGGGTATATAAAACTAAACCGTTTTGCAGAGCCTACCTACAGTGAGTTTAAAAAAGCCCTTACAGATCTTATAGAAAAAGGGGCCACCAAATTAGTGCTAGATTTAAGAGATAACCCAGGAGGCTATATATCTACAGCTCAAGATATTGTAGATGAGTTTTTACAGGACAACACCCTTATACTTATCACCAAAAATAAAAATGGCAAACAAGAAAAAACCTACGCAACAAATAAAGGCAGTTTTAAAACCGGCAGCCTATATGTGTTAATTAACGAGAACTCTGCCTCTGCCAGCGAAATTGTTGCAGGCGCCTTGCAAGACAACGACAAAGGGGTTATTATTGGCCGCCGCTCTTTTGGTAAAGGTCTGGTGCAGCGCGAGATGGCCCTTGGAGATGGCAGCGCCGTACGTCTTACCATTGCTAGGTACTATACCCCAACGGGTAGGTCTATCCAAAAACCCTACGATAAGGGAAATGACGCCTATTACAGTGAGTATGAGTCTAGGTATGTTAACGGAGAGCTGCAAAGTCTAGACAGTATAGTAGTTAATGATTCTTTGCGTTTTGTTACTCCAAAAGGAAAGGTAGTATACGGCGGGGGAGGTATTATCCCAGATGTATTTGTGGGTAAAGATACCACTCAAGAGTATCAGGCCATTAGTTATATCTCAAAGGGTGGCTTTATGAGTTATTTTGCCTTTGAGTACCTAGACACGCACCGTCAAGATTTTAAAGGGCAAACCCAGAAAGATTTTATAGACAATTACACTGTCTCTAAAGCAACACTGCAGGCCTTTTTAAGCTATGCAAATATTACTCAGCCCAATACTTTTAAAGGCTACACTGCCCGCCTTAAGCTAGTTATTAAGGCCGCCTTGGCCAGACAATTATACGGTACCCAGGCCTATGAGATGATTTTAAACCAACAAGACCCAATGATTAAAAAAGTGTTGGAACTCCAACAAAAATTTGTAGTTGCAGATTAGTAAAACTAGTTTTGCTGTCTTACTTTTTCTGAAATTTTCTTAGAAACCAACAAGATACTTAGCATCACACCAACGCAGGCTGCTGCGAGTGTGCAAATAGCAGCTGTGGTGCTGTCTTTTTCAAAGGGTGCAGAAAAATCTATGTTTGTGATGTTATAAACCATCATAAAAATAGAAATAAGCAGTAAAATGTAGATGAATATTTTCATAAAATAACTCCGGTTTTGAGAATTGTAAAAATACGCCTAATTGAATAATTCTTGAATATTTGAGGTAAATAGTTTTACTGCAATGGCAAGCAAAATCACACCAAATACCTTCTCAATAATCTTAATTCCGTTTTTACCCAAAAAGCCTTGAAGCCTGTTAGAGGTTTTTAAGACTATAAACACCACCACAACATTCACTAAAATCGCAACAATGATGTTTTCCAGGGCGTATTCTGCTCGCAAAGATAATAAGGTTGTTAAACTTCCAGGACCAGCCACTATAGGAAATGCTATAGGGAACACCGTTGCCATCTCTAGGTTAGACTCATCTTGTTTAAACAAACTAACTCCAAGTACCATCTCCAGAGCAATAAAGAAAAGTATCAAGGACCCTGCAACAGCAAACTCATTTACATTAATACCAATAAGGTTTAGAATTTCTTCTCCAATAAACAAGAAAATAATAAGTACAAAGGCCGCTATCACAGAAGCTCTACCACTTTTAATAGTCCCGTTTTTTTCGCGCAAAGAAATAATGATAGGAATACTACCCACAATATCTATTACAGCAAACAATACCATTGTTGCCGTGGCAATTTCTTTAAAGTTAAAACCCATAACAAATGTCTTTAGGGTGCAAAATTAGGAATTTAAATACTATCCCATGGTTTTTTGCAGCATTATGTCACCCCGGGGCTTAATTTTTTACAACCCCCTATTAAAACATGTATATTTGCGAGCATGTTTCAACTAGGAAAAACCATCGTATCTGAGGATATCATAGAAAAAGATTTTGTCTGTAATCTAGGCGCTTGTAAGGGCGAGTGTTGTATATCTGGATCTGCAGGAGCTCCCGTAACCAAAGAGGAAGTGACTATCTTAAAAGAGATTTACCCAAAGGTAAAACCATTTTTACGCCCACAGGGTATTGCAGCCATAGATCAGCAAGGTACCCACGTGCTTAGTAGTACAAACGAGCTGGAAACCCCTTTGGTAAATAAAAAAGAATGTGCCTATGTGTCTTTTTCTGAAAACGGTACCGCAGGGTGCGCCATAGAAGATGCCCATAACGCAGGAGTCATAGATTTTAAAAAACCCATTTCTTGTCATTTATATCCTGTTAGAGTGCAGGATTACAGTGAGTTTTCTGCGGTAAATTACCACAAATGGCCTATTTGTGATGATGCCTGTACTCTGGGTAATGAGCTTAAGGTGCCTGTTTATAAATTTTTAAAACAAGCCCTTATTAGAAAGTTTGGAAAACATTGGTATGCAGAACTAGAAAAAGTAGCGGCATCTTACGCATAAAAAAATCCCTATCAAATAATAAAGGTTTTTAGCATATCTTGTTTAGCGTTTATTTGACAAAAAAATGGTCCTTAACAAATTTTATAATGTTAAGGACCAAATAGTTTATTGTCAATTAATTAACCTTCACAACTAGCGCAATCTTTCTTTTGTTTAAATTTTTGCGCGGCGTTCATACTGTGCTGGTAATACAAAGATTTCAACCCTAGTTTCCAGGCAGTGATATGTATTTTGTTTATTTCTTTAGTTGGTGTTTCTGGATGTACAATTATATTTAAAGATTGCCCTTGATCTATATGATTTTGACGGTTTGCAGCTTGATATATAATATCCATCTGATCAATTTCAGAATAGGTTTTAAAGACGTTCTTTTCATTCTCTGTTAAGAAATCAAGATGTTGTACAGAACCATCTCTATCGCGAATATCTAGCCAAACCTCTCTTGTGTCCATTCCTTTTTCCTTTAGTAATTCTACTAAAAATGGATTCTTAATAGTTGTTTTAATTTTTGCAATATCCTTTACATATATATTAGACCAGATAGGCTCGATTCCTTGAGATACTTGTCCTAAAATAAATGCAGAAGACGTTGTAGGGGCAACAGCATTTAAGGTGGCATTTCTTCTACCATATCCTTTTAATACTTCTGGCTCACCAAATATATCAGCTAATTCTCCAGATGCTTTATAAGAACGTTCTTTGATCTCTCTAAAGATTTCACTGTTTAGATCAAAGGCTTCTTGACTGTTAAAGGCGTGTTTTTTTGATTGTAGTAAAGAGTGCCATCCTAATGCGCCAAGACCTAATGCTCTGTTGTCTTTTGCAAAATTATAAGCACGTTCCATAAACAAGAATGTTTGACGGTCTTCTCTATCTTCTGAATTCTTATACGATTCTAGCTTTTCTAAAAACTCTGTGATAACAGCGTCTAAGAAATACACCATTGTTTCAACTGCATCTGTGTCTTTCCACTTGTCATAATGCAATACGTTTATACTTGATAGTACACAAACAAATGACCAATCATGATTAGATGGTAGCATAATTTCTGTACACAAGTTACTTGCATAAATATGGTGATTCTTATCTTGATATACGTCTGCAGCATTGTTATTTGCATTATCGGTAAAGAAAATATACGGATACCCCATCTCGCCACGACTCTGTAATACTTTTGCCCAGATTTTTCTTTTTTGCTCGTCTCCAGCAATCATATCATCCATCCACGCATTTGTAACTGTTACTCCGTGGGTAAGTTCTTGAATTGGGTTTCCTTCACTTCCTATTTCTAAAAATTCTTTAATATCTGCGTGATCTATAGGTAGGTAAGGAGAAAAGCGACCGCGACGGACAGACCCTTGACTTACAACATCTACCATAGATTCAAACAAGCGCATAATATGTACTGCGCCAGAAGCCTCACCGTTATTTTTAATAGCAGCACCACGAGGGCGTATTTTACCGAAATAACCAGAAGTACCTCCGCCTAGTTTAGACATCATCCCTACTTCAGATTGTGTGTAGAGTATATTCCCTATGTCATCATCTATGTGAGATCCAAAACAGCTAACAGGTAAGCCTCTTTTTTTACCAAAGTTAGACCAAACTGGAGATGCTAATGAGAAGTAACCTTCAGACATGTAGCCATAAAACTTATCTGCATATCCAGGGATTCCAAGAATTTCTTCTGCACGCTCAGCAACTTCTCTAATTCGTTCCTCTGGGCTTACACCTTCTGTAAGGTATCCAGCTTCCAGAAAATCACGGCTATTTTTATTGAGCCATGAAAAGCTATTGTCGGTATCGGCGGCGTCTTGATTAAGTGCTTGTTTTCTTGCCGCTACTAATTCGTCATTCGGGTTTGTAGCTTTTTGTGCTGACTGTGAGGTATTTTTTTCTTCTTGGATCATATTAAAAAAGGTCGTCGCTGGTTATACTTTGTGTTCTTTTGCTATAGTTTACAGATCGTTTTACGAAAAAATCACCGTGTTTTGTTCCTATTATCTCGTCATCAAACCATTCGGTTTCTCTCACGAGTGTTTCATCTACTTCAAATACTTCCTCAACCCCTATGCTTCTTAACGACATATTAAAACGGTTTTTTAGAAACTCATTAATCACATTTTTAGGTAAAAAATCTAATTCTCCTTCTTCAAAAATCCAATCTACTAAATCTACTTCTGCTTCATAAGCTTCTTTACACAGGCGTTGAATGTTTTTATGATATTCTGGCGTAAACCACTCTGGATGCTCGTCTTTGAGAATCAATATCAAATCTATACCAAAATCGCCATGAATTTGTTCTTCTTTTGAGGTCGCTTCAACTACATTAGAAACACCTTTAAGCATGTTCTTATGCTTGTTGAAGGCCATAATGATCAAGAACTGCGAGAATAATGATACGTGTTCTATAAATAGAGAGAATAATAAAACTGCTTCTGCATATTCTTCATTATTATCACTTTTAGAGTTGCGCAGTGCAGATTCTAAATATTGCACGCGTTTCATTATTACAGGTTTCTTTTTTAGTGCTTTAAATTCTTTGTTCAGTCCTAAAATTTCTAAAAGATGTGAGTATGCATCTGCGTGACGTACTTCACTTTCTGCAAAGGTAGAACCTACTGCCCCTATTTCTGGTTTTGGCATTCTGTGATGTAAATCCCCCCAAAAAGATTTTACAGCTACCTCAATTTGTGAAATGGCAAGCATTGCGTTTTTTATAGCCCCACGCTCCACGTTGTTTAATCTGGTTTTAAAATCCTGAATGTCGCTTGTGAAATTGAATTCTGTATGTATCCAATACGAATGGCGTATTGCAGGAACGTATTCATATAATTGCGGGTACTCGTATGGTTTTAGACTGATACGTCTCTCAAAAACATCTGTTTTTCGTTCTTGAGATCTTTTATTACGATATAGGATGTATGCTTTTGCAACTTCAGGAAAACCACATTCCATTAGTTTTGTTTCAACAATATCCTGCACCTCTTCAATGGTCGGGATATAGCTTTTGTCATTATTTTTGCGATCAAGTAATACTTTGTAGACTGATATGGCAACATTCTGAGCATCTTCTTCACAACCGGTATTCAATGGAAGCATTGCCTTTAATACTGCGGCTGTTATTTTGTCTAGATGGAAAGATTTTGTTCCGTTATCTCTCTTTTTAATTTGTGTGATTTCCATGAATGTCGAAGTATTTTATATTATATAATGATAGGTAAATATCCTATAAATTCTTTTTTATAAATTTGATTTATTTCTCGAGTTCTCAACACTGTTATTAACAAAACTAAAAGGAATCAATAAGGACAGTAGTTCACGTCAAATTGAAAAATATTAACACAAATTTGTTAAGAAGTATTCTGTTAAATGCAACAAATATGGAATATTATTTGTGAGAAAATTATTAGGTTAGGAATTATTTTATTTTTGATATCTTAAGTGATTAGTGGGTGTATGTGTTTGATTGTTAGCGTTTTGAGTTAATATTTTTTTGTATTTTGTATTTTTTATTTAACAGCGGTTTGTTGATGTAATCAATTGTCTTTAAGTAATTTAGAAATAGAACTTATATTAAATTTATAAATAGCACACAAAGAGATAATAATTAAACTACATATAAACCTGTGCCTGCTCAGGGGTGTTTTTCTAATCAAATCTGCCTTTTACTTCAAAATATCAGTCCCTAAATACCCATTATCTTTGTTGTAATACCAAGCTCTTTCCCTGGGAAATTTAACGCCATTGATCGTCTTTATATCCTTTAATAAAATATACTCGCCTGTGTTTTTTCCATCGCCTTTTGGGTCTGCCTTAAAGAATTGATATACCTCCATGGCATAGGTAGTAGGGTCAAAATAAAATTGCCAAACATCACTTCCTGTAGCCTTATCATAGTGCACTTTTAAGACTAAATAGTCTTTGCCTTTAAAATGTTGAGTACGTACTTTTTCTGAAACATTCGTGCCTGGATCTTTTAGCTTCATAGGCAATCCAAAGAGATAGGTGTAGTAATTTTTGTATAACTGGGCTGTTTCGCAAGGGGTAGATTTACCGTAGGTAGGGATTTCTTTTATGGAAGTATTACAGGTCTGTTTATCAATAGTATAAGTGGTGACAAGGGTGTCTCTTTTGGTCGTAATACTGAAATATTCTTGGGGTAAATTAATCTGAATCTTACTCTCTCTTGCCTGGCCCTCTGGCAGTACCATCGAGACCTCTAAGGTGCCATTAAAAGTGGGCCATACCCCAAAAGGGTCATGATAGGCAATGGTCTTGTCTAAAAGTTGTTGCCCGCTCATGTTTTGAGCGCTAACAGAAAAACACATAAAACACAACCAAATAATAATACCGTATAATTTCATACTATAGCTTTTAGATAAGCAAGATAGTAAATCCTACACCAATGTACGGGTTACACAAATGCCAGTAAATACCCAAGGATAGCCCCAATAATAAGCACCCACATCACAGATATTTTTTTAAATTTAAAAACAAGCACCACACTTACCAAGGCAATAAAGGCAGCTTGCCAATCTACAAGTGTTTGCTGGCTCATAGTAATAAGCACAGCAAACATAATGGCCACTGCTGCCACGTTTATACTGTCCAGGAAATAGCCCAAGATCTTAGATTTCCTCATCTTTGGTATCAGCGGGTTTAACAGCCAAACAAACAAAAAAGAGGGCATAAAAATACCGGCAGTAGCCCCAACAGCACCCCAAAAACCACCTAGTTGGTACCCTATAAAAGTAGCGGTAGATAAAACAGGGCCAGGTGTAAATTGGCCAATGCCAATGGCCTCTATAAGCTGTTTTTGAGACAGTAAGGCGGTAGTTACAAGTTCTGTGTCTAGGTAGGCAAAAAGTACATATCCACTACCATATAATATGCTACCTACTTTCAAGAACTTTAAAAAGATACCTACAGCGCTTAGTTTGGAGCCTATTTCTGAGAACATAAAAACCATAAATAGCGGGGCTATGGTGTGGGTTGTTTTCCAGGTTTTTGATCGTATAAAAAAATAACACATCCCCAACACACCTCCAGCCAACATAACTAATACCTGGTTAATACCCAATAAGCTAGCCGCCAAAAAGAGCGCTCCAAGCATGGCAAGCTCCCAATTTTTTAGCGCCTTTTTGCCCAGCTTTATAACCGCAGAAGCAATTATAGCCATAACGGCTGGTTGTATCCCTTTAATAAAAGGCTGTACCTGGGGCAATGCTCCATACAAGACATATAAATACCCTAGAATTGCTGTTATAAAAACTGCCGGAAAAATAAAACTAATGCCTGCTATAAACAATCCTTTTTTACCTGCCCTTTGATAGCCGCAGTGCATGGTCATTTCTGTTGAGTTGGGTCCAGGTATAAGGTTTGTAGCTCCTATAAGATCCAGATAGTGCTCACGTGTCATCCATTTTTTTTTGGTGACAACTTCCTGCTCCATCATAGCGATGTGGGCTGCAGGACCTCCAAATGCAAAGAGACCGAGTTTAAAAAAAACGGCTGCGACTTGTTTTAATTTTTGAGTTTCAGACATATCTAGCACCAGTTAAAAATAGTAAAAAACCCCACAATTCAAAAGAATATGCGGGGTCTTTGGGAGGTTTAATAAGGCAATGCTTACTCTTTTTTATAACTTGTGTAATACTCATCCATTAAATTCATAATACTTGTTACCAAGTCTTTTGTCTCTAGTAAGATATTGAAGTATAAAGAAGTGTTTTTTGGGCTTTCTTCTTCAGTTCTTGTTCTATCAATCTGGCTTGTAATTTTCTCAGAAATAAGAGAAATAAGTTCCTGTTTTCTAGAAAGAACATAACTAATTCTTTCAAACTTACGGGAGTTAAACACCTCTTCAATCTCAACGAGTAACCCATCCAAAGAATCATCAATTTCTTGAAGGTCTTTAATTTGGTTGAATTTTAATTTTTTGTGATTGTTGTTAATGTGCTTGTAACTCTTCTTAGATATAAAGTCTAAAGACTGTGTCATGTCTGTAAGGTAAGCCAATATGGTAATGTAAAAACTACTACCTCGAACACTTGTCTCATCAAGATTCTTGATGAAATAGAAAATATTATCTCGTAATTCTTCAATTTCTGTGTCGAGCTTGTCAACCCCTTTTCTACTTTTCTTAAGAGTTTTAATATCTTCTTTAGCAAGCCCTTTTAAGACATCTGAGTAGATTTTATTTGTCCTAGATACCACATTAGAGATGTTATCTGCACTCTCTGAAATGATTCCTTGAACCGTACTGCTTTCGTATTTTTTCAAACTCTTGGGGTCTACCACAGAAGTGCTCTTCTTTTTGTAAGAAAGGTAACTTCTAACCAGTAACAAGACAACTAGTAGCAACAATACCGGTATCATCACCTTTACGTTCCAGTGAATTAAAAAAGCTACAATACCTGCCGCAACAAAGGCGCTAAATGCAGTGAAGAACCATCCTCCAATAACATTTAATACTCCAGCCACACGGTATACAGCACTTTCTCTACCCCAAGCTCTATCGGCAAGTGAGGTACCCATCGCTACCATAAAGGTTACATAGGTGGTAGAAAGAGGTAATTTCATTGACGTAGCAATAGAAATAAGAATACTTGCAACTACTAAGTTTATCGCAGCACGGACCATATCAAAGGCAGGTGCTTCTTCCCCTTTTTCAAGAGTAATTACTGGTTTTTCATATTGAGCTTCAACTTTATTTAATGCTGCTGCTGGCAACATTGAGGTTAATACTGTAGAACAACCTTTGGCAGTTCTAACAATTGCTCTAGACAAGAAATTTGGTTGAAAACGCTCTTTTACAGAGTCTTGGCTAGATAAGTCAATAGAGGTTTTTAGTACTGCTTTTGCTTTATTAGAAAACCATAGTGTAACTACCATAATAATCCCAGCACCGAACAATAAAAACTGAGGAGTAGGAACTTTTTTACCCAATGCACTCATGCTAAATTCACTTGCGGCAACACCTGTCTGCAGCCAAGCAGCATGCCAGGCCTCGTAGGCTTGCCATCCGCCAATAGGAACACCAATAAAGTTAACAAGATCATTTCCCGCAAAGGCCATGGCAATTGCAAAGGTCCCAATGATGATGATAAACTTGTAAACACTTACCTTAAAAACATTGGTGATTAGTGCAGAAATTCCAGTCCAAATTACAAAGCTAATACCTACAATTACGGATGTATTAGTAAATACAAACTCTTTAAAATCTCCAGGTATAAAGCTAGTTCCTTTTAATCCTTTAATAAAGATAAAATACGTAATTGCAGTTGTTGCGATACCACCAAATAAGGCTCCTACCCAAGATGCCTTGTCTTTAAATTTAAAGGACAACAACAATCTTGAAATGTATTGCACGAGCGCACCTATAGAAAATGCTACCACAACAGAAAGAAGTATCCCCATTATGATTTCTGTGGCCTTGGCTGTATTAATGTAATTTCCAAGGTCTGAAATACTTTGTGTATTAGATTGGGCTATTTTTATTAAAGAGATAACAACTGCCGCTCCTAATAATTCAAACACAATAGAAACTGTAGTAGAGGTGGGCATTCCTAGAGTGTTGAAAAAATCCAACAGCAGAATATCTGTAATCATTACTGCCATGAAAATAATCATAATTTCATCAAAATAGAATTCTCCAGGAACAAAAATCCCCTTACGAGCCACTTCCATCATTCCGCTAGATGACATAGCTCCAAAGGCAATTCCTAAACTGGCAACAATCATAATGGTTTTAAAGGAAATAGCCTTTGAGCCAATGGCTGAGTTTAGAAAGTTTACCGCATCATTACTAACTCCTACCACCAAATCGGCAATTGCCAGAACAGCTAGAACCACGACCATTAAAAAATAAATATTATCCATAATTATAGTGTATTATTATAATGCAAATGTCTCCAATTTACAGGACCCATTTGTTACCAAATTGTTATTAAAAATGTAAATCAAAACCAGTTCTTACCATGATGTTATCTTGGTCACCGTTTTTGGCACTGTAACTAACGTCTGCCTGTATTTTTAATTTATGTCCTACTACATATTTAGAAACCCCAAGGGTGTATTGGTCTTGTGGGTCTCTAGAGGTAATGTCCTCAAATTCTAGTGTTGTATAGCGTCCTGTTATCTCAACATTGTTTTTCAGTAAATAACTTAGTTGCATGTTCATGGCGTTACCAACTCTTACAATATCTCCAGTTTCTGTTCCATCTGCATTTACTGCAAGTGGCGCATCTGCCTCACGCATGGCATATTCTCCCATAAAAGCAAGGCCTTTGTATTTAAACATGGCATCTGCAAAAAATGTAGTAATGTCTGTTTGGTATAATGTGCCGTCGTTTAAAAACATGTAGCTCCCCATGTTACTTCTTGTTTTTACAGCATCTTTATTGTAATCATAGGTAAGACCTACCATAAGTTTAGGTGCTTTCTCACGCTTTAAATCTCCTTGAGAGTAATCTCCCTTTGATGCAAATTTCCCAAAAGGCAAAAACTCTAAACGCCCTGTGTATTGCAAGCCACCCTGGTTTCCTTCAGTGATGTTTCTTCCCTCACCCTGTGAGATAGCAATTTTCTCGCGAATCATGAAATCTCCAAATAGTGTACCGTGGTGTCTTAGTTGTAGCCCCACATCCCGGTCAATATTAAAGTTACTATTTAATAACGATCGGTTTATAAGCTGCAGGTTTGCAGAAGAGACAACACGCTCTACGTTTCCTGGCAGTTTTGTTTGTCCTGCCCAAAGTTCAAAGTTTTGGAAGAAATTCCACATTACAACGGCATCTAGTATAATACGAGGTGTGTTGCGATTAAATTCACTAGCCCCAGATACATCTCTATTTGAGAGGCCAAGCTCCACTTTATATTTAAGTTTTGTGGTGTAGGCAAAACCACTAAATTTTAAACGGGCTCTTCTAAGTGAAAAATTTTGAGCTGCATCACCATAACTGTCTCCATCATAATCCCACTGAGAGTTAAATCTAGCCTGGATACGAGGTGCAAATTTCATACTAAAGGTACTGTCTTTGGCAACAAAGTTAAAAAGGCCTTTGCCAAAACTAGCATCGCTAAGGGTTTGCGCATTTGAGGTTGTGTATGCAAAACATACAATAACAATAAAAAGGATACGTAATTTCATTTTAAAATCTATTTTAGTTTTTGTCGAGAGCAAAAATCTAAAATAATTAGGTTTCCAATGTTAACAGAAGTTTAAGTTTATGTTGTTTTTATGTGTTATTTTTAACAAAAAAGGGCCCTCTATAAAGAGGGCCCCAAACGTAAAAATCTAGTCGACAAAAACTAAAGGATTTTCTCACGCTTATACAAAGAACGTATATCAATGTACCTTTTGTGTAAAGCTATTATTACCAAATTATTACGATTGATATGGTGAAACTCTTAGCCATAAAAAAGACCCGTCTTGAGCGGGTCTTTTTGTTTTAAAAATCAGTATTTGGTTTGATTGTTGGCTACAAATTATTGCTGTACCCAGCCCCAATTAGAAATATCAACAGCACTACCGTTAAATACATTGTTTGAAGCGTCTGTCATTGCTTCCCCATCAACAATAATATTTTCAATTGGACCCTGATCTTTCATCTCTACATTGGTGTCATATCCAGCCAAAAATACATTTGTCATTGTTGCCCCAGACATTTTTTTGAATTGTAATGCTGTTCCTCCCACAGTAGATACGGCTGTAAAATTTGTGATTGTTGGATTGTTGTTGTCTCCGTCTGCCTCAATTGCAGTAGAGAACCCATCATTGTTATGTGCTACATAGGTATTTGTTAATGTTCCATTCCAACCCTCTGTCCAGTCTACAGAGTCATCTTGATTGTTTTCTGCATATAGATTGGTGATTGATACGCTTCCTCCAAAAAACTCAACACCGTCATCTGCGCCATCCACTAATGCTACGTTGTTAATATTTGTGCCACTTCCAACAGCGTATAGCGTAAGGCCATTGTATTGAGAGTCTGCGTTAATTTGAGCTCCTGCATTTTTAATAACAAGGTAGTTTATGTTTCCAGAACTATCACTTGGGTTGGTACCACCATAAATAAACCCTCCAACTTCTGCCGTTGCATTTACACCTTCTGTTGTAATGGCATCTCCAAGAATAACTAGTCCTCCCCAATCTCCTTGGTTGCCAGCACTACTTTTCATTACCACAGGTAAGTTTTCAGTACCTTGAACGTCTATTTTTGCTCCTTTTTCAATTGCTATATAATTATTGCTAGCTACTTGTGAGATAATTTGTGTTCCAGCAGGGATTGTTAATGTTGCCCCATCTTTTACAATATAAGAACCAGTAAGAGTATACGCTTGGCTAGGGTCTAGAATTCGGTCACCCTCTTGAGTACCATTTAATTCAAAGTTTACAGGATCGATGTCTGGATTTGTGTCGAAATCATCATCGTTTCCACACGAGGCAAATAATAACATTCCTACTGCTGCAATTACTAGTGTTAAATTTTTAAAGTGTTTCATTTTGTGTTTAGGTTAAGATTAAGATTTAATTTAGAAAGTGTATGTAAGATTTAGTCCGACTTGACTTCCTTTTGTATAAGAAAGGATCGTTTCATTTGTTTGAATTTGTGTGGTAGGATTTCTAACCAATTGTGTTCTTTTTATTTCAGGGTTTAACATATTTCTTGCAACAAGACCCAGTACAAGTTTTTCTGTAATGGTTTTTGTAGCAGTAAAGTTTAGGGTAACAAAACCATTTTCTATGATAGCGTCATTGTAGTTAGTCTCTCCAGAGTCTCTAATGGTTGCGTTTCCTAAAGCAAATATTTTATCTGACGCATAGTTTGCAGTTATAGTTGCTATTAATGGCTTTTTTGAGTTACTGTCATAGCTTAAAGAACTATTTACAATCCAGTCTGAGGCTCCTTGCAACCCTTCTTGAGTTATTCCTTTGTATCTGTAGGTGTTTATAAAATCTCCGTTTTCATCTACAATTTCTTTAAGGTCTTGTTTGTGCCACATTCTTGAAGCGTTTATATTTACCTCTAGGTTTGCTGTTTTGTTTTCTGACCCGTCTATTAGTGACACGCGAGCTTCAATTTCAATACCATAGATAGTTGCCCTCTCAGAGGTGTTAAAATACGAAAAGGCTCCAGATGCGCCTCTGTCTTGAACCTTGTTTATAGGGTCTTTAATTTTTTTATAGAAACTAGTAAATGACATAAGTTGTCCCTTTGATGGGAAATACTCAAATTTTAAATCGTAATTTGTGTTTAAAGAAGCCTCGATATCTTTGTTTCCTCTAGTTACTTGGCCTACAGGAGATACATATTCGAAAGGGGCAATTTCTTTAAATTCAGGTAGTGTTGTAGAATAACTATTAGCAAAGCGAAGATTTATCTTTTCTGTAGCGGCATATTTAAGATTCAAAGAAGGGTACAATCTTTCGTAGTTTTTTGTAACCTCTCCAAGCCTTCCAGGGATGTTACCTACATCAAATTTTACATTAATTTGGTCGTTCTGATACCTTAGTCCACCCTGTAAGGTGAATTTTCCAGTAACACCAGTTGCCTCAACATAGGTTCCTAAAGACTCCAAGTTCCCTCTGTAACGATCTGCAGGAAGGGTGTTTATTTTTAACAACCCATTGGTAATGTTTTGTTGGGTAAAGATCTCTGAAAGTGCATCAATAGAAGTTGGGTTAATCGCATTAAGAACTGTTTCTTGAATACCGAAGAATTGAGAACCAAAATTACGTTCCTTGTTTCTGTAAGTACCGCCAAAATCAACTTTAAAACTAGTATGGTCAGTATTTTTTATAACAAGCTCGTTGTTTATACGCCCGTTGTATTCTATGTCTTGAATTTTTTGAATTGTTTTACGTTGTTGAAATCCTCCGTTTCTTCCTAGCTGTACCAATGTTGGGTCTTCAGCAAAATTAAAATTCACCTCATTTCTAATTCTGTTTGGCTCATCGGCACTTAGGTAGTTATATCCTAGGGCCCAGTCTAATGTGTTTTTCTGGCCAAGCGTATTCTTTCCGCTAAGCTGTGTAATAGAGGCAAGTGTCTTTTTAGTATTTTGATCTCTAATAAACTGAAATGCTTCTGCTTCATTGGTTTCTTCAAAAATTGCAGCAGTTCCTGCACGCCCACCTTCAAATACTTCATCTTGTATTTTGTTTATAAACAAAGAGGTTATTTCAAATGTGTTGCCGTCATTGGCACGGTATTTTCCTGTTACAAGTCCTGAAGTTGCAACTGTTTTTCTCCACCGCGTGGCATCTGGAATCGTGTCATCGATAAAGTTCCCTCTAAATTCTCTAAAAACACCTTCACGGTATTCAAAATTGGAAGATTGACCTAGGGTTGCTAGTACCTTTACTTTATCACCAATTTTAGCACCTGCACTTACAGAAAATGAGGTGTTAATAGGATTGCTTATTGTTCTAGGGGTCCAAGATTCATTGGTTAGGGCTTCTCTTGTGTTTAAGTTTCTTGAATAAAAACCAACAGTGATGTTTTCGTTATTTGGGGATACTTTAAAATTACTAAACACGCCATTGCTTATAACATTAGAATTTACAGAACTAGAGGTGCTGCCAGACAGTAATTTATTGCCATTAAGCTCTTTTGTGCTAATATTTACATTTCCAGATGCCTGATCTGCAGACAAGCGGGCAGAGGTTGTTTTGCTAACATCAATACTCTCTATGAGTCTTGTAGTGAAAAGGCCAAGATCTATATTCTTTTTTTCAATATCATCTGAGGGTACTGGCAATCCATTTAATGTGGTATATAAATACCGATCACCAAGACCTCTTATAAAAACATCCCCATTCGCTTCAGATTTTGATATCCCTGATATTTTTGTGGTTGCTGCAGCGGCATTAGAAATTCCAAGTTTTGAGAGCGCAACAGATCCAATACTTTCTTTTATAGTAGTTGCTTTTTGTTGTTCTAATAAAAGGACACTTTCTGTATCTCTTCTTAGGCTTGTCTTTATTACCACTTCATCAAGTGCTGCTGCACTAGGGCTTAGGGTTACATCCAATGCATTGCTTTGGTTGGCTTCTATAGAAATAGTTTTCTCTATGGTTTGATAGCCAACAAAACTAAATTCTACAACATAGCTTCCAGGGGTAAGATCATTTATTATATATAGCCCATCAAAATCTGAAGTGGTTCCTTTGCTGGAGTCTTTTATGATTACGTTTGCGAAAGGCAGCGGCTCATTGTTCATTTGCTTGTCTGTCAAGGTCCCTTTTATGGAACCTGTTTGAGCAAAAGTCATGAAGGTGAGTAAACTTATAAATAGTGTGTTAAATTGTTTCATTAGTTGTTTTTGATTTCGGTACAAAGATGCGGTGCTATCGTAAAGTTGGTGTTACCGAAATATTATGCTTCTATGACCTATGGGTTATTATAATGTTAAGAACTCTACGTTATGGTTATGAGTTTTGGTTTTGTAAAATGAGTATATTGCTATCATAAAAATTTAGTGAGTTATGATGCAATGGGAACAACTATTATCCCTAAAAAAACAAGGGGTAACAAACAAAAGACTACGTATAGAAGAAGATCCAACTCGTCTGGGTTTTGAGGTAGACTATGACCGTATTATTTTCTCGCAAGCCTTCAGAAGCCTGCAAGATAAAACCCAAGTAATACCGCTGTCTCAAACCTCTTTTGTACACACTAGATTAACCCACAGCCTTGAAGTTTCTGTGGTGGGCAGATCTATAGGGCGCTTGGCCGGTAGGGCAATACTAGAAAAACACCCACAGCTAGAATCTATACACGGCTATCATTTCAATGACTTTGGCGCTATTGTAGCAGCAGCTTCTTTGGCCCATGATATTGGTAATCCTCCTTTTGGTCATAGCGGTGAGAAGGCCATTGGAGATTATTTCTCTAACGGAAAAGGAAAACGTTTTAAAGCCTTGCTTAGCGACAAAGAGTACCAAGACCTTGTAGATTTTGAGGGCAATGCCAATGGCTTTAAAATAGTAACAGAGTCTAAAAACGGTTTAGAAGGTGGCTTGCGTCTTACCTACGCCACCCTAGGGGCTTTCATGAAATACCCAAAAGAATCGTTACCCAAAAAACCGACCTCTCACATTGCAGACAAAAAGTTTGGGGTGTTTCAGTCAGAGGTTTCTTTCTTTGAGCAGGTCGCTCAAGAGATAGGTCTTACCAAACGTGGCAAAGAGCAGGATATGAGTTATGAGCGTCATCCGCTGGCATATTTGGTGGAAGCTGCAGATGATATTTGTTACACTATTATAGACTTTGAAGATGGTATTAATCTAGGCCTTATAGAAGAGGAGTTTGCCTTAGAATATCTAATTGCTTTGGTCAAACAAACCATAGATACTGCCAAGTATCATAAATTAAGCGATAGTAAAGATCGCTTGACTTATTTACGCTCCATGGCCATTGGAGTGCTTATCCAAGAAGCTACACAACTATTTATCGAACATGAAGAGGCGATCCTTGCCGGCACTTTTACAGGAGCCCTTTTAGACAAAAGTAAGTATCAAGCTCAAATTAATGACATTATTAAAATTTCGGTAACCAATGTCTACCAATCTCAAGAGGTTATAGAAAAAGAAATAGCAGGTTATAAAATACTCTCTGCACTACTAGAGACCTTTACCACAGCTGTAGAGAACTATCATAGCGGCCAAGAGTTGCGCCATTATGACAACCTTATTCTATCTTACTTTGATCCTTCAATTAAAGCCCCTCAATCTGTCTATCAATATGTAATGGCTTGCTGTAACTATGTATCTAGATTAACAGATAGTAATGCCTTGCAAATTTTTCAAAAAATAAACGGTAAAATATAAGGAGCTGTTTTATGTGTTAAAAATGTTAATTCCTCTTTTTTGTTCGAGTGGTGTGCGTAGCTTTGAAAAAAAAATTAGCATCCTATTATGAAAAAGTACGCATTCTTATTTTTGTTATTTACCATTGGGTTTAGTAATGCCCAAGACAATCAAGCCATCCTAGAAAATCATTTTAACGCCAATAGAGCTCAAATGGGTCTCTCTCAAGAGGATGTTAGCGATTTTAAGGTAAATTCATCAACATACTCCAAGAGTATGAGATTAGATAATGTGTACGTCTCTCAGCGTATTTCTGGCATTGAAGTATTCAATTCTACTTCGGTTTTTGGAATTAAAAATGGTGTTGTAGTTTCTTCAAAACTCGGTTTCACAACAAATAGTTCACAAAAAATAAATACCAGTAGCCCAGCAATAACAGCTCAAAATGCAATTGTAAAAGCTGCTACAGCTATTGGGGTAAGTGCTCCAAGTGCATTAGAGATTGTAGAAACTATATCAAATAATAGTTTTATCTTCAACACAGGAGCCATCTCTTTAAACAACATACCGGTATCTTTAGTCTTTCAGCCAATGGAAGATAACACACTTCGTCTTGCCTGGGACTTAAGTATTTATTTACTCGATGCAAGTCATTATTACTCTGTTAGAATAGACGCCATTACAGGCGCTCTATTATCAAGCAATGACTGGGTAACAAGTTGTGATTTTGGTAAACCAACTCACAATCATCTTCCAAATAGCGATGCCAGTAGTAGTTTTTTACATCTACCAGAAAATACAGTTTCTTTCAATTCCCAGTTAGGGGTAAGCTACAGGGTATTTCCTGTTCCTTTTGAAAGTCCAAACCATGGAGATGATATGTTAGTGATAGACCCTGCAAACCAAGATGCCTCGCCCTTTGGATGGCACGATACAGACGGCGTTCCAGGACCAGAATATACCATTACAAGAGGTAACAATGTAATTGCCAGAGATGATGTAGACAACAACAACTCAGGTGGCGCCTCTCCAGATGGAGGGAGTTCATTAACCTTTGATTTTCCTTTTAACTTTAATATGGATCCTTCAGAGATGTTACCCGCAGCAACAACCAATTTATTTTATTGGAACAACATCATGCATGACGTTTATTACCAATACGGTTTTGATGAATCGAGCGGAAATTTCCAAGATAACAATTACGGAAATGGCGGAAGCGACGACGACTTTGTAGATGCCCAAGCTCAAGATGGTGGCGGTACCAACAATGCAAACTTTTCTTCACCACCAGATGGTAGTAACCCAAGAATGCAAATGTATTTATGGAATGCACCACCAGGAAATGCATTAACTATTGATGGTTCTCTTGCAGGTGATTACCTGGGTGTGGTTGCTAATTTTGGAGCCCCACTGCCAGAAGACACTCCTATTGTTGGACAATTGGCCCTAACCCTTGATGATGATCAAGGAGCCTCTGAAGATCCTTATGATGCTTGTGATGAACTATTAAATGGAGCAGATATAAACGGTAGTATTGCCGTGATAAGAAGAGGAGAATGTCAATTTGGATTTAAGATATTGTCTGCGCAAAATCAAGGAGCTATTGCTGTTATAATTATTAACAATGTACCAGGGGCTCCTATAACAATGGCGCCGGGAGAGGTTGGAGATCAAGTTACTATTACCTCTATTATGATTTCTCAAACAGACGGAGATGCTATTATTGCAGCATTGCTTGCTGGAGAACAGATTGAAGGTTCTTTATTAACCGGTACTGCCTACCAACTCGATGGTGATGTAGATAATGGAATTATAGCTCATGAATACGGTCATGGTATTTCCACCAGACTAACCGGTGGTAGATTTAATTCAGGTTGTTTGCAAAACCAGGAGCAAATGGGCGAGGGCTGGAGTGACTGGTTTGGTTTAATGCTCACATTAAGACCAGGAGATCAACCACAAGATATTCGTGGTATTGGAACCTATGCAACTGGCCAGGCTACAGATGGTGGTGGTATTAGAGAGGCTCCGTATACTACAGATTTTTCTATAAATAATTATACCTATCAAGATACAGATGGGAATGTTTCTGTTCCTCACGGGGTTGGCTTTGTTTGGGCAACCATGCTATGGGAAATGACCTGGGATTTAATAAACCAATATGGGTTTGATTCAGATTTATATAATGGTACAGGAGGAAATAACATAGCCATGCAACTTGTATTAGATGGTCTTAAGCTGCAGCCTTGTAACCCTGGCTTCGAATCTGGTAGAGACGCGATACTAGAGGCAGATATGTTAGCAAATGGTGGCGCAAATCAATGTTTAATCTGGGAAGCATTTGCTCGAAGAGGATTAGGATTGTCTGCCTCACAGGGAAGCTCTAATAGCTTAAATGATCAAGTAGAGGCCTTTGACGTTCCTCAAACTCCAAATTGTCTTTTAGCCTCTGCAGATAGAGCACTTCTAGACAGTGGTATTGTTCTATATCCAAACCCTGCAAAACAAACTGTAAATATTAGTGTTACTCAGGCATCTGGTATTGCAAATGTATCTGTGTTTGATATAAATGGAAGATTAATGATTACCAAAGAAATTTCACTTGACACCACTTCGATTTTGGATGTAAGTCAAATCACCTCTGGAGTTTATTTAGTTCAAGTAACAGCACAAGAAGGATTTACAAAAACAACCAAATTAATTATACAGTAAGTTAGTTCACACATAAAAAAAGAGGCCTTTAGTATAAGAGCCTCTTTTTTTATGTGCAATAGGTACGTATGGTTTGTTTTATTTCTTCTGGAGAAATACCTTGTAAATCTTGTAGTTGATGTACACTTGCATGTTCTGGAAATTCATCTTTAATGCCAAGTAGCTCGATTGTATTTGTGTACTTTGTAGTTGCCTGATACTCTAGTATACTGCTTCCAAACCCGCCACTTATAACACCATTCTCAATGGTAATTATAGTTGTGTAGTGTTCGAAAATTTCAGTAAGTAGTTTTATGTCAAGCGGTTTTACAAAACACATATCATAGATCCCTACTTGATCTTTTTGCGCCTGAGATTCAAGCAAATCTAGCGCATCTTGTGCATTTTGTACCATACTACCGACGCACAAAAGAGCAATGGTAGTCCCTTTTTTTAGTGCTTCTGCCTGGCCAATTGCTATTTTTTTAAAGGGCTGTTTCCAGTCTACTATTTTGCCGCGTCCTCTTGGGTATCTTATGGCAATCGGGAGCTGTAGACCTAGTTGTGCAGTATATAAAATATTGCGAAGCGCAATAGCATTACTAGGTGCAGCAATGATAATATTTGGAATACATCTTAAAAATGCTATGTCAAAAATACCATGATGGGTTGCACCATCCTCACCTACCATACCCGCTCGGTCTAGGCAAAAGATTACTGGAAGTTTTTGCAGGCACACATCATGTATTACCTGGTCATAGGCTCGTTGTAAAAATGTTGAATAGATATTACAAAACACGTGTAATCCTTCACTGGCAAGTCCTGCAGATAGCGTAACGGCATGCTGTTCTGCAATACCAACATCAAAAGCGCGCTCAGGAAAAGCTTCCATCATGTACTTTAGAGAGCTTCCCGTTGGCATGGCTGGAGTGATACCTATAATGGCATCATTTTCTTTGGCTAGCTCGACAAGGGTATGCCCAAAAACATCTTGAAATTTTGGAGCAAGTCCTGCAGTATTATTTTTTACGCGATCTCCAGTTGCTGGGTTAAACTTTCCAGGGGCATGGTAGGTTACTTGGTCTTCTTCTGCTTGTTTAAGTCCTTTTCCTTTTTTTGTAATAACGTGCAGTATCTTGGGTCCTTTTTTTTGTTGTAGCTTTTCAAAAACAGCAATTAATTCTTCGATATTATGTCCATCTACAACTCCTGTGTAATCAAAATTTAATGCTTCAAAAATAGTATCTGTATCTGGAGAACCCTCTAGGGTTACTTTAGTGAAATATTGTTTTAATGCACCCACGCTAGGGTCTATTCCAATAGCGTTGTCATTAAGAATAATAAGGATGTTTGTGTCTGTAACCCCAGCATGGTTTAGGGCTTCAAATGCCATTCCGCTTGCGATAGATGCATCTCCCACAACAGCGATGTGTTGTCTGGTATTGTTTTTTGCCAGGCTCGCTGCAATGGCCATCCCCAAACTAGCAGATATAGCGGTACTACTGTGTCCTGTACCAAAGGCATCATAAACACTTTCTTCTATTTTTGGGAAACCACTTATGCCATTTAAGGTTCTATTGGTATGAAACACATCTTTTCTTCCAGTGAGTATTTTATGGCCATAGGCTTGATGTCCTACATCCCACACCAATTTATCATCTGGTGTATTAAAACAGTAGTGCAATGCAACAGTAAGCTCCACAACCCCAAGTGAGGCTCCTAGATGCCCTTCTTTTACAGCTACCACGTTAATAATAAAATCTCTTAGCTCTTGGGCCAATTGCGGTAATTGATCTTTAGAAAGCGCTCTAAGATCTTTTGGAAATGATATGGTCTCTAATAGGTTTTGTGACACGATACAAAGATACTAGAATTAATACATCGTTGGTGTTTTGTTTTTGCAGTGTATTTAAAATTATACCGGGCATTATTTTTTTAGTTTATTACCACAATTACCATTATTTTTAGGGCAAATAAAATTTATTTTGATAACACCCCACGACGATATTTATTTTATGAAACGCGCTTTGCAAGAAGCCCAGGCCGCCTATGATAAATCTGAAATCCCTATTGGAGCTGTTATTGTTGCAGATAATCAAATTATAGCCAGGGCACACAATCTAACCCAGACTCTTAATGATGTTACTGCACATGCAGAAATGCAAGCCATTACAGCCGCCGCTAATTTTTTGGGCGGCAAGTATTTACATAAATGCACCCTATATGTAACCATAGAGCCTTGCCAAATGTGTGCAGGAGCTTTGTTTTGGAGTCAAATACCAACCATAGTATACGGAGCCTCTGATACCCAACGAGGGTGTATTGCAAACAAAACGACCTTGCATCCTAAAACAAAGATGCGTGGAGGTGTTCTTGCTAAAGAAGCCGCTGGCTTATTACAGCAGTTTTTTGTCGAGAAAAGAAACCTTCAATAAAAGAGTACTGCTATTTTTTTAAATAGTTAAGATAAAAAAAACCCACTTTAATAAAGCGGGGTTTGTGCTGCTAAAAAAAGAATTATATAGCCGTTACTTGTCCAGCTACCGTTCCTTTTCTTCCTTCTTCTTCAACATATGTTACCTTATCACCTTCGTTAAGAGAGGGTCCGTTAACACCCGTGACGTGTACAAAAATATCTTGTTCAGTTTCATTATTTGTAATAAAACCAAACCCTTTAGATTCGTTAAAAAATTTTACTGTTCCTTCCATTTTCTAGTTATAATATATTAATAATGTAACAAATGTAGGGAAAAATAAATATCAACTATAGTCTAAAAACGCTTTTTTGATTTTATAACGTATTGTTATTGGTGTATTTACGCATTTTCAAGATGTTTTCTTGGTTGAGCATATACTGGGTTACATCCTTGCCTTTCCAACGGTAATATACAAAAGTTGGCATCCAGATAAAGAACAAGGTAGATACACCCAAACCAATGCATAGCTGCGATGTAGCAAGATCTTCTTGCCCAATATAAAAGCCATAGCTAGCCAAAATAACTGCTGCAATAAAGAAAATGTATAATAGAAAACGCATGTGTTTTTATTCTTGAATGTCTAGTTTTAGGTGTAGCTCGGTAAGTTGAGTGTCATCTAATGGGGCAGGGGCATCAATCATTACATCACGGCCGCTATTGTTTTTTGGGAAGGCTATAAAATCACGAATGGTTTCTTGTCCTCCAAGAATTGCCACTAGTCTATCTAGTCCAAAAGCAATACCTCCATGAGGTGGCGCACCATACTCAAAGGCGTCCATCAAAAATCCAAACTGTTCTTTGGCCTCTTGCTCACTAAAGCCTAAATGTTTTAACATAATGGCTTGGGTTTGTTTGTCATGAATACGTATGGAACCTCCACCAATTTCATTTCCGTTTAACACCAAATCATAAGCATTGGCTTTTACCTTTCCTGGAGCTGTTTCTAGAAGTTCAAGTTGTCCTGGTTTTGGAGAGGTAAATGGATGGTGCATGGCATGATAGTTCCCTGTTTGTTCATCTAGTTCTAACAGCGGAAAATCAACTACCCAAAGGGGTGCAAACTCATCTGGCTTTCTAAGGGATAATCTTTCTGCCA
>ENA-OSJC01000864-OSJC01000864.1-marine-metagenome-genome-assembly--contig:-NODE-864-length-27410-cov-6.144587_pt1 | contig 27410 bp, 13 predicted proteins | sample MGYA00237885_ERZ534234 | MGnify/ENA primary metagenome ERZ534234 (study PRJEB26413, sample SAMN06343907) | marine metagenome | isolation source: coastal waters | place: Atlantic Ocean: West Antarctic... | reverse complement strand
TCGTCCACGATGAATCGGGGAAGTGGGAACGCCCGAACAACATCCTCAACAATTGGCGTGTCACGAAAACCACCCTTCGATTAGGTAGTAGAATTATTGGAAAGTGTATGATGGGATCAACATCAAATGCTTTAGATAAAGGTGGTAGAAACTTTAAAAAATTATACGATGACTCAAACGTCAACAAAAGAAATGCGAATGGACAAACTCGTTCGGGACTCTATTCTTTGTTCATTCCTATGGAATGGAATTACGAAGGATACATCGACGCTTATGGCTTTCCTGTCTTCGACACCCCAAAAGCACCAGTACTCGGACCTCACGGAGTACCTATTAAAATAGGAGTAATAGAATATTGGGACAATGAAGTAGAAGGTCTTAAGGAAGACTCTGATGGATTAAACGAATTTTACAGACAATTTCCACGCACAACAAAACACGCGTTCAGAGATGAGTCTAAAATGTCTTTATTTAATCTAAGTAAGATATACGAGCAAATAGATTATAACGAAGATTTAAAACAACAAAGAGTAGTAACTCAAGGTAGTTTTCAATGGGAGAACGGAATAAGAGATACAAAAGTTATGTTCACACCAAACAAGGATGGTAGGTTTATAATATCTTGGGTTCCACCATTAAATCTACAGAATAGAGTTGTAAATAAAAATGGTATAAAATATCCAGGTAATGAGCACATGGGTGCTTTTGGTTGTGATAGTTATGATATATCAGGAACAGTAGATGGTAAAGGTTCTAATGGTTCTTTACATGGTTTAACTAAGTTCAGTATGGAAGACGCTCCTGCTGATCATTTTTTCTTAGAATATATCGCTCGTCCACAAACTGCTGAAATATTTTTTGAAGATGTTCTTATGGCATGTATATTTTATGGTATGCCAATTTTATGTGAAAATAATAAACCTAGATTACTTTATCATTTTAAACGTAGAGGATATAGAGGCTTTAGTATGAATAGACCAGATAAAACTTACATGAAGTTATCTGTAACAGAAAGAGAAATAGGTGGAATACCTAATTCAAGTGAAGATATTAAACAAGCACACGCCGCAGCTATTGAGTCTTATATAGAGACAAGAGTTGGATTTTTAGGAGATATGTATGGAGATATGTATTTTCAAAGAACATTAGAAGACTGGGCTGTATTTGATATAAACAATAGAACTAAACATGATGCAACAATTAGTTCAGGTCTTGCTGTAATGGCTTGTAACAAGAATAGGTATGCACCAGTTAATAAATTAATAATAAAACCTATTGATCTTGGAATTAAAAGATATAATAATAAAGGTGAATTATCAAAAATAATTAAGTAAATGAAAGTATATACAAATCCAAACAGTGCCTTCCCTAGTCAAGTAGTTAGTGACGAAGAAAAAAGTTCTCGGGACTACGGAAAACAAGTTGCTTTAGCTATACAAGGCGAGTGGTTTAGACAAGGTGGCCAAGGTAATAGATTTTCAACTTCATTTAATAGATTTCACGGCTTAAGATTATATGCTAGAGGAGAACAATCGGTTCAAAAATATAAAGATGAATTAGCTATTAATGGTGATTTGTCTTATTTAAATTTAGACTGGAAACCAGTTCCTGTTATATCTAAGTTTGTAGATATAGTTGTTAATGGTTTGTCTAATAAAACATACGAAATTAAAGCATACGCTCAAGATCCTGAGTCTATGAAAAAGAGAACTAATTATGCTAATGCAATACTAGAAGACATGTATGCTAAGCAGTATTTAGGTGATCTTAAAAACACATTAGGCGTTGATTTATTTAGTCAACCTGATCCTGAAGCTTTACCAGAAAACGAAGATGAGCTAGATCTGCACATGCAATTAAGTTATAAGCAGTCAATTGAAATAGCTGAAGAAGAAGTAATAAACAATATATTAGCTAAAAATAGATATGACTTAATCAACCGTAGAGTTAATTATGATTTAACTGTTTTAGGTATTGGCGCTTCAAGAACTCATTGGAACAAGTCAAATGGCGTTACTATAGAATACGTTGATCCTGCTAAACTTATATACTCTTATACAGAAGATCCAAACTTTGAAGATATATACTATGTAGGAGAAGTTAAGTCAATGACTATTCCAGAAGTAAAAAAACAATTTCCTAACCTATCAGCTGAAGAATTAAAACGCATACAAGATATGCCTGGCAATAGAGATCAAATCTCTGGATGGAATACATGGGATCCAAATACTGTTCAGGTTTTATTTTTTGAATACAAGACTTATAATAACCAAGTATTTAAAATAAAAGAAACTGATTACGGTTTAGAAAAAACTATTCAAAAGACTGATGATTTTAATCCACCACCAAGTGATACATTCTCTAAAGTATCTAGAACTATAGAGGTATTATATAATGGCGCTAAGGTATTAGGATTAGATAATCAAATATTACAATGGGAGTTAGCTGAAAATATGACTCGTCCTTTTGCTGATACTACTAAGGTTGAAATGAGTTACACTATTGCAGCTCCTAGAATATATCAAGGTCGTATAGATTCATTAGTTAGCAAGATAACAGGTTTTGCTGATATGATACAGATAACTCATCTTAAGTTACAACAAGTGTTGTCAAGAGTAGTACCAGATGGTGTATTCTTAGATATGGATGGTTTAGCAGAGGTTGATTTAGGCAATGGTACAAATTACAATGCAGCTGAAGCCTTAAACATGTATTTTCAAACTGGTTCAATAGTTGGTAGATCACTTACTCAAGATGGAGAACTTAACAGAGGTAAAGTACCTATACAAGAATTAACAAGCTCTAGCGGTCAAGCTAAGATACAAGGTTTAATACAAACTTATCAATATTATCTACAAATGATAAGAGATGTAACCGGACTTAATGAAGCTCGTGATGGTAGTATGCCAGATAAAGATGCTTTAGTAGGTTTACAAAAAATGGCAGCTAACGCTTCTAACATAGCAACTAAACACATATTAAACTCAAGTCTTTGGATAACTCTTAAAACTTGTGAAAACATATCTCTTAAAGTTGCAGATTCAATAAACTTTCCTTTAACTTTAAACGCATTAAAAAATAGCGTATCTATTTACAACACAGCTACACTTAATGAAATACAAAATATAAACCTTCATGACTTTGGTATCTACTTAGAGCTAGAGCCAGAAGAAGAAGAACAAGCTCAATTAGAGCAAAACATACAAGTTGCTTTATCAAAAGGTGGTATTGACTTAGAAGATGCTATTGACATACGTCAAATCAAAAACCTTAAACTAGCTAATGATTTGCTTAAGCAGAAGCGCAAAAAGAAAATAGCAAGAGAACAAGCTCAGCAACAACAAATGATACAGGCTCAAGCTAATGCTAACGCTGAAGCTTCTGAAAGAGCCGCTATGGCTGAAGTTCAAAAGAATCAAGCTTTAACAGAAAGTGAAGTTCAAGAAGCTCAAGCTAAATCTCAAATGGAAATGCAAAGAATGCAAATGGCATCTCAAATCAAACAACAAGAAATGGAAATTCAGTTTGGTTATGATTTACAATTAGCAGAAGTTCAACTAGGTGCTGTTAAACAAAAAGAACAGTATATAGAAGACCGTAAAGATAGAAGAGCTAAAGTACAAGCAACACAACAAAGCGAAATGATCGCTCAACGTAAAAATAACACGGTACCAGTTAATTTTGAATCTGGTAACCAAGCCCTTGAAGGATTAGGCGTAGAGGCTTTTACACCTCAATAATCTATTTATTAATTATATAATATCATATCATGTCAGAAGAAGTAAAACAAGAAGGTGACTTTAAAATTAAGTCAGCTAAACTAAAAAAGAAATCATTTGTAGACGAACCTATAAAGGTTGATTTAACTAAAAAAACAACAGAAGATGCCGTTCCAGTCGAAAAAACAGGAAAACTGGTTGAAGACAAACAAGCCGGAGATTTGGCTAAAGTGGAAAAACAAATACCAGAGCCCATTCAAATTGGTGAAATTGAAAAGCCAGAAGAAGAAGCAACTTTAAAAGATGTAACAGACGAAGTTGTAGAGCAAAAAGCTTTCACACAGCCAGAGCAAACAATTGCACAGTTACCAGAAAACATCGAAAAACTAGTAGAGTTTATGAAAGAGACTGGTGGATCAATAGATGATTACGCTAGACTTAATGCTGATTATACTAATGTAGATGAAAATACTTTATTAAAAGAATATTACAAAAATACTAAACCACATCTAACCGAAGAAGATCTTTCATTTGTAATGGAGGAGAATTTTTCATTTGATGAGGAAGAAGATGAGGAGCGAGACATCCGCAAAAAGAAACTCGCAAAAAAAGAAGAGGTTGCAAAAGCTAAAGGCTTTTTAGACGGTATGAAGGATAAATATTACAAGGACATCAAGTTGAGACCTAGTGATAATCCTGACCAAAAGAAAGCAATGGATTTTTTCAATCGCTATAACGAAGATCAGAAATTAGCTGAACAACGACATGGTAAATTTTTAAACGAGACTAAAGAGCTTTTAAACGATGAATTCAAAGGTTTTGATTTCGAAGTCGGAGAAAAGAAATTTAGATATGGTATAAAAAATCCATCAGGTGTTGCAGAAGATCAATCAAATATTAACAACTTTGTCAAGAAGTTCTTGGATAGTGAAGGAAATGTTAAAGATGCGAAAGGTTATCACAAAGCTATGTATGCTGCTCAAAACGTAGATAAGATTATAAATCATTTTTATGAACAAGGAAAGACTGATGGTATAAAAACCGTAGTCGAAGGATCTAAAAATCCAAGTGCTGATGGACCTCGTCCAACTGCAGGAGGCGATCAGTTTATAGGAGGGTTTAAAGTTAAAGCGTTAGACGGCGTTAGCACATCTAAGTTAAGAATTAACAAAAGTAAATTTAACTAAAAAACAAAAACTAAAATTATGGGAGTATTAAGTCCTCAATTTGGTAGTTTATTACCTTCACAAGCACAACAACTTTTGACGAATAACTACCTACAATTTAACACTGGAGGTGCAAATGATTTTGCTCAACAGTATCTACCTGAAGTCTATGAGGCTGAAGTAGAAAGATATGGAAACAGAACTATTTCTGGTTTCTTAAGAATGGTTGGCGCTGAAATGCCAATGACATCTGATCAAGTAATTTGGTCGGAACAAAATAGATTACACATTGCATATGATAACGTAGCTGTGAATGCTGCTGGTGACTTTACTGTTCCTGCTGGAGCTGTAAACGTTGTTTTTCAAAACATGACTATTGTAGTTATGGATCCTGCAAATCCTGCTGGAACTGTAAAAGCAATTGTTACTGATTCAACTACTAACGCTGGTTATGGCGGTGCTGGTGGAACATCATTTACTGCTGTTGCTTATACACAAGCAAACATTAATCCTGGTGCTGCTGGTGCAGCTCTTGCTGGATTAAAAGTATTTGTATATGGTTCAGAATATGCTAAAGGAACTGTTGGACCTCTTAATGAGTCTATCACTCCTTCTTTCACACAATTTTCTAACTCACCAATCATATTAAAATCTAGATATGCTATATCTGGTTCTGATACTGCACAAATCGGTTGGGTTGAAGTTGCTGCTGAAGATGGAACATCTGGTTACCTATGGTATTTAAAAGCTGAAGGTGAAACTAGATTACGTTTCGAAGATTACTTAGAAATGAGTATGATTGAAGGTGAGCTTACTACAGCTGCATCTGGAGCTAGAGCTGCTGTTCTTCCAGGATTTACTGGAGCTGCAGGTATCTTTGTAAAAGGTACACAAGGTCTATTCTCTGCAATTAACACAAGAGGTAATATCTTATCTGGCTATGCTGGATCATTACAAGATTTTGACTCTGTATTAGAGAATTTAGATACTCAAGGAGCTATTGAAGAAAACATGCTTTTCTTAGATAGAAAAACTGAGTTATTATTTGATAATATGTTAGCACAACAAAACTCTTACGGAGCTGGAGGTACATCTTACGGTGTATTTGAAAACTCTGAAGAAATGGCGTTGAACTTAGGATTTTCTGGATTCAGAAGAGGTTCTTATGACTTCTACAAGACTTCATGGAAATACTTGAACGATGCTTCTACAAGAGGTGGTTCTGGTAACTTTGTTAATGGTGACAATATCGATGGTGTATTAATTCCAGCTGGAACTTCTACAGTATACGATCAATTACTAGGAACAAACATCAGACGTCCTTTCTTACACGTAAGATATAGAGCTTCACAAGCAGATGATAGAAGAATGAAATCATGGTTAACAGGTTCTGTTGGCGGTGCTGCAACTTCTACTTTAGATGCAATGGAAGTAAATTTCTTATCTGAAAGATGTTTATGTGTACAAGCTGCAAACAATTTCGTATTGTTTACTGCTTAATATTTATGTAAAGTTTATTCCTGGTATCGTAGAACTTTCACTATTCCGTGCCAGGGATATTCTTTATTTTTACTAATTTTTATTATATTATATCATGTCAAAAACAAAAACAAAAGAAGTACAAGTAGACAATACTTGGGAAATAAAAGATAGAAACTATTTTTTACTAGGTGACAAATCGCCTATAACATATACACTTAAATCAAGACACACGGAGAAATATCCTCTATTATGGTTTGATGAAGACAAAAAAGAACAAAGAGCATTAAGATATGCAACTAACCAAGCATCTGCATTTACTGATGAACAAAAAGGAGAAGTTACATTAGCTCATATAATGTTTAAAGATGGTACGTTAAGCGTTCCTTCAGAATATCAAGCATTACAAAAACTATTATCATTATATCACCCAGACTTAAACATGAGATACGCTGAATTTAACCCTGTAGCAGTTGCTAAAGATGAGTTAATAGATTTAGAAGTTGAAATCATGGCTTTAAACGCTGCTAAAAACATGGATCTAGATCATGCAGAAGCAATCTTAAGAGTTGAAGTAGGTTCAAGTGTAAATGAATTACAATCTAAAGAAATAAAAAGAGATATATTATTACTAGCTAAAAGAGATCCTAAGTTATTTATTAGTTTAGCTAAAGATAGTAATATACAATTAAGAAACTTTGGAATTAAAGCAACAGAACAAGGAATAATTCAATTAGTAAACAAGAACAGAGACTTTGTTTGGGGTGCTAATAAAAAGAAACTAATGACAGTTCCTTTTGATGAAAATCCTTATGCTGCTTTAGCTGCATGGTTTAAAACAGATGAAGGGGTAGAAGTTTACAAATCTATCGAGAAAAAGTTCTCATAACCTGTAATACTAATATAGGGCTCGATCACTCGGGCCCAATATTATAATAAAAATACACAATGGCAATAAATGTAGATATAGTTTACAAAACAGTTTTATTAATACTTAATAAAGAACAGAGAGGATATATGACTCCTGATGAGTTTAATAAAATAGGAACTCAAGTTCAACTTGAGATTTTTAATAATTATTTTGACGAACTTAATCAACAATTAAGAATATCAGATAATGATAGCGAATATGGCGATAGATTAAAAAACATAGACGAAGACATATCTGTATTTAAAACAATAGGATCAGCAACTCCAATAGCTGCTAATTCAAACACATTCAATTTACCTACCACCTCTGGCGTGGCAGCTACAACTCAAAACTTCACAGGAGTAGCTAATCAAATTTCATATCCTTTTACAACAATAACATCTTCACAATTAAACTCAAGCGTTATAACTGTTACTATAAACGGTGTATCTACCGCTGCTTTTACTATAAGTGGTTTAAACTTAGTTTTAGACGCTGTTCCAGCTGCTGGAGCCGGTATAGTTGTTACATCAACACCTGAAGATTTCTACATGCTAGGTACAGTTATTTATCAAGACACACAAGAAGCTGAAAGAATACAAAGAAATGAATTACTGTATATAAACTCTTCACCTCTTACAAGACCTACAACAACTTTTCCTTTATATCTATACGAAAACAATCAAGTTACTTTATACCCTACTACTATAGTTAATAGTGTTACGGTAAGTTATCTTAGAAAACCTTTAGATATAATCTGGAATTTTACAATACCAACTGGTCAAAACTATTATCAATACAATCCAACAAATTCAGTTAATTTTGAACTTGGAAAGAAAGAACAAACAAATGTTATATTAAAAGTGTTATTATATGCTGGTGTTGTAGTTAAAGATCCTACAATTATACAAGTAGCAGCTTCTCAAATACAGCAAGAACAAAATAACTCAAAAAGCTAAACTATGTCAAGACCTGATGGTGGATTAATCACCGAAAATAACTTACAATATTACGCGGGTGCGCAGATCATATATACATCGGTAAATTTAACAACTAATTATACTTTTACTTTTAACACTCAGTTGTCTTTAGGTAGTTCTACTAGTTGGAATCCTGCTGATCCTGATTATGGCTTAAATAATTTCTTAATTTATACTAGTACAAATGGTATTTCTAACTGGATACCTTATGTTGCTGTATTTACATTAACAACAAACTTAAATAACAGTGATAGTGTTATAGCTCTAGCAGCGCAGCCATTAGGTATTTACGTAAAGGTTCAATTAAAAGCAGATGCTGTAGCTAATAATTACGGAGGTTACGAGTACACTAGTCTAAACGATGTAGTGTATAACTTTACTGTTGGTTATGTAGGAAATCAAAAAATAATATCAGACGTCAAAAGAACTGATATAATATTTCACGCTAAGCGAGGATTACAAGAGTTTAGTTTTGATACTTTAAGAAGTGTTAAAGCACAAGAGCTAAGTGTTCCGCCTAGTCTATCAATTACACTGCCACAAGATTATGTAAATTATGTGAAGATGTCATGGATTGATGCGTTAGGTGTTAAACATACTATATACCCTACTCAACTAACAAGCAGTCCTTCTGCTTCTCCCGTACAAGATAGAGCAGGTAATATAATTCAAGATAACTTTAGTGAAAACATAGAAGGTACATCACAAACTAATAGTAGATGGCAAGGCGCTAACACTAGACTTATAACAGGAGCTTTTAATCAACAAGATTTAAACGATGGTTTATTTATGGATTGGTGGGGTGAAAACTGGGGTTACAATGGTTACTATGGCCAAAGATATGGACTAGATCCAGTTACAACACAAACAAATGGTTGGTTTAACATAGACGAAAGACAAGGTACTATAAACTTTTCTAGTGATCTTACAGGTAAACTTGTAATGATAGAGTATATATCTGATGGACTTGCTTATGACTTAGATACTAAAATACCTAAGATGGCAGAGCAAGCTTTATACTTATATATAGCTCACGCAATACTAGCTACTAGATCAAATGTAAATGAGTACGTAGTTAATAGGTTTAAAAAAGAAAAATCAGCAGCGCTTAGAAACGCTAAGATAAGATTATCTAATGTTAAGCTTGATGAGATAGTTCAAGTAATGAGAGGTAAATCTAAATGGATAAAATCATAATAAATGGCTGAAATTAAAAACAGTTTTCTTAAGTCTAAAATGAATAAAGATTTAGACGATAGAATACTTACTAATGGAGAATATCGAGATGCTAATAACATTTCAGTTGGACGATCAGAAGACTCTGATGTTGGTGCTTTAGAAAACATAACAGGTAATCTTTTAGTTACTAATACTGACTTAGCTATAGCTGATTTAGAAATTATAGGTAGTTTTTCAGACGATGGAACAAATCAAATATTTGTTTTCATGACTGATTATACTGGCACAGCGTTTTCACCATCTACCGCTAAGCATTTTATATATGTTTACAACACTGTTTCAGGTGATTATACTTTATTAGTTCAAGGCTTTTTCTTAAACTTTGATATCAATTCTCCTATATATGGAATAAATTTATTAGAAGAATTATTATTTTGGACTGATAATAGAAATCAACCAAGAAAAATAAACATAGCTAAAGCATTACAAGACAATACTTATTATACTACTGAAGATCAAATATCGGTAGCAAAATACAATCCTTATAATCCTATAAGTTTAATAAGACAATCTACAGCTACAATTATTGCTGTTCCTACTACAACTAGTTTTACAGTAACAGGTGACGTTACCGCTAGCATTACTCCTGGTATGACTGTGACTTCAACAGTGGCTGGTAAAGAGATTGATGGAAACGAATACATATTTGTAGTTTCTTCAACTTATGCCACGGGTACAGGTCTTACAACTATAGTTATTAGTTCTGTTCCAGCTAACGCCCTAGCAATTGGTACTATTATTTTGTTTTCAATATCAACAATGACTAACAAAAATGATGATTTAACTTGGCCTGGTGATCCTAATTACTTAGAAGATAAATTTGTTAGGTTTAGTTATAGATTTAAATTTGACGATGGAGAATATTCTTTAATGGCTCCGTTTACTCAAATAGCTTATATACCTACACAAAAAGGATACTTTGTTGCTGGAGATCAAGACGCTGCTTTTAGATCTACTGTTTTAGATTTTATGCAGAACAATGTACAGAACGTTGTGTTAAATATAGAACTTCCTGATACTGCTGATAAAATAACAAGCACTTATAAAATAACAGAAATTGATTTATTGTTTAAAGAATCAGACGCTTTAATAGCTAAAGTATTAGAAAGTGTTTTAGTTTCAAATATAGCAGTTCCTTTTAATGGCAAAACGTTATACAGTTACGAATACCAGTCTAGAAAGCCATATAAGACACTCTTACCAGCTCAAACAACTAGAGTATATGATAAAGTACCAGTAAGAGCTTTAGCTCAAGAAAGCGCCGGTAACAGAATAATATATGCTAATTACTTTGACAAGCATACTCCACCAGAAACTATTAATTATAACTGTGCTATAGTAGACAAAAGTAGTACTGGTGTTTTTAATAACTTTATAGAATATCCTAATCATTCAGTTAAACAAAATAGAACATATCAAATAGGTTTTATACTTGCTGATAAATATGGTAGATCATCACCTGTTATATTATCTGAAGTTGACACTGGAATTACTCAAGATAGTTCTTTCTTTTCTGGATCTACAATATACAATCCTTATAATACTACTTTTCAAGACATGGGGAATTGGTTTGGAGACGCGATGCAGGTAGTAGTAAATAACACAATTGATTCAACGTTAGATACCACCGTTGGAACACCTGGACTATATGCTCAACCTATTACTAATTTATCTAGCGGCGTTGGCTTTGCTCAAAAACCAGGTGGTACTACTATAAGTGGTGACGCAAATTCAGGCGTGTATGACTTTGCGCTTTTTACCACTACTTATCCTAATAACGCAAACGTTCCAGTTGTTGGAAATTATTTAAGAGGTCAATTTGAAGATTTTGTAAAAGTTAAAACCGTTGCTATAAATGGTGGCCAATACGATCTAACAACTACAGGTAGAGTAAATGATGTATATCAAGATAATTCTGTTAATGCTCCAGATTTAAAATTTGCTTATACTATAAATCCTACAGGTTGGTATTCTTATAAAGTTGTTGTTAAACAACAAGAGCAAGAATATTACAATTGTTATTTACCAGGTATATTAAACGGCTACCCTGGCCAGTCTACACTTGGTAAAACTGAAGGTAATTTTCCAGGTTCTGAAATTAATGTTACTGCTCATACGGTTTTATTAAATGATAATATAAATAAAATACCTAGAGATTTAACTGAAGTTGGACCTGATCAAAAACAATATAGAAGCTCTGTACAATTATTTGGTAGAGTTTTTAACAACACTCAAACTTCAAACATACAATATTTTCCTAATATAACAGGTAATAAAAATGCACTAAGTCACACTGCTTCTACTATAGCAACAGCTGGAGATCTTAATATGGCGTTTTTAGATTTATCTGATAGCACTGGTAATAATGCTACTGGGCAAGCTATAAATGGTGATCTTGTTTTTTATCAAATAGACACTAATCCTTTAATAGCAAGAATATCTACATTAGAAAAATCTATAGGTATGTCTGCTATTAGTGGCACTGCAATAAACAACATGACGCCTTATTTAGCTGTTTATGAAACAGAGCCTGTAACTTCTTTATTAGACATATACTGGGAAACAACTACAGTGGGTTTAATAGCTGATATAAACGCAGACATTCAAACTGGTTTTGAAGGAGCAACATCTTTTGGTCCTATGAATTGGTCAATGCGAGAATTTTTAGATGCAGCAGGTAGTCTAGCTTCAGCAACCGGAGCACCTGGTTCACCTTGGGCTACAGATTATTTTTCTGCTTTTTCAAACGAAGGAACTGCTCTTATTAATACTGGTATAGCTTCTTTTACTGTAACAAATAATAATCCATCAGGAGCAGTAGATGTTACTTCGTCTTTTATAATAGATGAAGGTACTGGAGCAGAGCAAGATAAATTTAGAATTAGAATAGCTCAAAATTTTACGTTCATTGATACGTCTGCGGTAAATGATGTCTTTGATTTTAGCGTTACTGTAAACGCTTTAGTCTCTGGCGTTGCTGTACCTGGTACTATTACTTTTCAAGAAAGCTTAGCTAATATAGTACCTGGAGCTCCAGGTGATTTAACAGGTAGCACGCCTTTAGCAGTCGCGCCTTATGACATATCAAGAGCATCGACCATAGTTGTTCCAACAAGCATATACTCTACGTTAAATAATGGTGGGGCAGATGTTGGGGGTGAGAAAAATAAACAACAATTATTGTTTAGTATTACATCTGGTAATCCACAAGGAGATCTAGGTAATGACTTATGGACTATAAATTCTTTAACTGGAGAAGTTACTCAAGCACCAAACGTAGTTCCTAGTGGCCAGTACAATGGTTTTACAATTAGAATACAAGATGCTAACGGCGGAACTGGTTTCTTAGAGCAAAGTATTATTCTAAGAATAACCGTAGGAGTAACCGGATTAAACGCTGGAGCTATAAGCCCATGTAGAACTAATCTAAATACTAATAATCTTGCAGGTAATCTTCCTGCTAATGCAATATCCTTTAATATGGCTACGCCTAGATTTGGCATAGGAACTGAAGGAAATTTAGGTGTAACAGCTTGTTGGTTTCTTTCTAACTATGATCTTAATACTTTTACACCAGAAGGAACTGGTGGTCAATCTTCAGCTAGCTTACCAACTAGTTTTTCTGCAACTAGTGACAATAAAGCAGTGACAGGTGGTACAAGTGCTTCTCCAACAAAATTAGCTTATTGGTTAGGCGCGGCTGGCGGTCAACAAGAAATGAACAAAGGTAACGTAGCTATAAGTTTAAACGTTGGTATGAAAAATGATGGCACTAGTAACCCTAGAGCTTTGTGGGATAGTTTTATAGTGTATCATTATAATGGTTCAACTGATACTTGGGAAGAAACAGAAGATCTTAATGGTTCATTATCTAAATACTCTACATCAGCAGGAACAACTACTCCAACCTTAAGTTATTTAGAGAATTTTGGCGGAGCTAGTAGTTCAACTTTTAATTACTTTCAACTAGTAAAAGGTTTTGCTTATTCTCAATTCTCACCTTTAGCGTTTCCAAGAGGGAATTTTGCAATTGTAATTAAAAACCTTAGATTTACAGGAGTTGGTTCTCAAGCGTCATCACCTTTTGCTTGGGTGAATACAGATGATTTATATAATCCTTCTTGCGTTATATGGCAAGGTGCAAACGTAATCGATACCTGGTCTAATAGTTATTTCCCTTACTTAAGATCAGCTTCAGCTTCAGGATTTACATGTAATACTAATATTGGTTCAGACGCATTATATGCTAACACTCCTTATGGAGAATTTGTAGAAGTATTCTTTACTGATAACGCCTTAACACTTCCTTTTAATGGAGCCAGTGGTTTCTATAACTTTGAATTAAATAGATCAGCATTTACAACAGTTCCTGTTTCTTGGCAAAACGCGGTTGGAGATAATGTAGAATTAAGATGGGGAGCAAGAATACTTTCGACTGGTCAAAAACAAACAAACTTAGGTGGTAATATAACTGGAGATAATCATGCTAGACCTACTACAACTGGAACAGGTAACATATGTCAAATAGCTTCTACGGTTCCAAGCGGAACAGCAGCAAGTTTTTATGGCGCTGCTAGGATATTTCAAAATTAAAAACACGTAAAAACAGGTAACTATAATTATGTCAGCAACACTCGAATTAAAATACTTCAATACGTTTTGGTTAAAACAGATAAAAACACTTACTAACGCTAGTCTACAGGCAAATCCACCAAGTTTTCCTGGCTATCCAATTAAACCAGTTTTTAACAATGCTACTAGTACAGAAAACTTACCGTTAAATTTTACGGTAACAACATCTGCAACTGTTGACACTATTTCTGGCACAACTTTAATATTTACATTAACATCCACACCAAATCCACCTATACAAGCTGGTCTTAATGTTAGTGGAAGTGGAGTTGCTGCCGGCACGTATGTAACAAATGTTAACAATACTTTATCAGCAACTAGAGTAACTTTAAATCAAGCTAATGCTGGTATCTCAAACGGAACAACATTAACTTTTAGCTCAGGTCTTATTAATATAACCGAAGCTAGTGCTGATGATTGGTTTATTGAAGAGTCAAGAATTAGAGGAGGTTATAACAACACTTCTGTTGACTTAGGTGTTAAAGCTTATTTAGTTGAAGACGAACCAAACCAAGAGCATAGATTTAATACTATGATATACTCAGGTATATATAACTCTAGAACTGGTGTAAACAATACTAATCAGTTTTCAATAGCTGAATCAATAACTAGAAGCGTAGATCCATCAAACAGGTCTATACAAAGGCTACATGCCGAGGACACAAACTTAATAATATTTCAAGAGACTAAAGTAAGTAGATCTTTAATAGATAAAGATGCTATTTATTCTGCAGAAGGTGGAGCGGCAATAACTACAACACCTTTAGTTATAGGTCAAAATATAGCTTATGCAGGTAATTTTGGTATAAGCACAAACCCAGAATCTTTTGCGGTATATGGTTATAGAAAATACTTTGTAGACAGAGAAAGAAACGTAGTACTTAGACTATCACAAGACGGAATATCTGAGATATCAAACTATGGTATGATGGATTTCTTTAGAGATAAGTTATCTTTAGTAGGTAGCACGGGTAAAATAATAGGTGGTTGGGATATGCATAACAAAGTTTATACGTTATCATTACAACCAGTTAGCACAGATAAATTTACATTGACATTTGATGAAGCTGTTCTTGGTTGGACAAGTTTCTTTAGCTTTTTCCCTAGTTCAATGATTAGTTTAGATAGTAACTTTTATTCTTTTAAAGAAGGTAAAATATTTCAACACTATATGCTAGCAGCAGGTAACACTGACAGAGCTAGATACTATGGAGTTACTTACCCTTCTGATGTAACGTTTATTTTTAACTCTCAGAAATCTGTTGTAAAAAACTTTAACACAATTAACTACGAAGGTTCTCCTGGTTGGAGTATGGCAAGTTTAAACACTTCTCTTACAACACCAATACTATCTACGTCAAACGATATAGCTTTACCTATAGCTGTTAGTGTTAACATAACTACATTAGAGCAAATGCAAAATAACTTTAATGTAAATAATTTTAAAAGAAGAGAAAATAAATACTTTGCCAACGTGGTTAATCAAACTTTATCTCAACAAGGTGAAGTTGTTTGGGGTCAAAGCATGACAGGTATTAAAGGTTTCTTTGCGGTGTGTAAAATGACATCAACAAATACAGGTCTACAAACAGGTAAGCAAGAATTATTTGCAGTATCTACAAACTTTGTAGAATCATCTTATTAATACAAAATAATACAATATGAGTTTATTAGCTGGATTAGGCATTGTTGGATCAATAGCCAATGGTATAATAGGTAGCGGTAGAGCTAAAAAGCAAATGCGCGCTGCTAGAAAAGAAAAAAATAGACTAAACGCAAAATTAGATAGTTTAGAAAGTCAACGACAAGATATAGTAAATCCATACGCTGACGCAGAAGACTTAAGTGGAATGATAAGTGATCTTAGTGGTAACGTAAGTAATCCGTTTGCTAATCTAGGTGTGGCTACTCAAGCTGCTGAGATGCAATCAGAGCAAGCTGACATAGCTTTAGCTAATACTTTAGATACTATAAGAGCTACAGGATCTGGAGCTGGTGGAGCAACTGCTTTAGCGCAAGCGGCTTTACAAAGTAAAAAAGGTGTTTCTGCTAGTATTGAAACACAAGAAGCTGCAAATGAAAAAGCTAGAGCACAAGGCGAGCAAGCTTCTCAACAAAGAAAAATGCAAGAACAGCAAAGAGTTCAAAGTCAAAAATCAAGTCTTAGAGGTCAATATCAACAAATGATGGGTCAAGGTGAGCAATTTCAAATGACTCTTAATGCTCAACAAGAACAAAGTGAAATAGATAGAACCGCTTCTCAATTAGCTGGTCAAGTTGCTGCTGAAGCTGCTGCAACAGCTGCGGAAGGAGATGCTTTAATGGGAGCAGTTAGCGGAGCGTTTGGCTCAGCGGCTAGCGCTTTTGGTGGAGGTGGTGGAACTAGCGGTAGTGGTGGTTTTTCAAATACTTCGCAAAATATTTTAGCAAACGCGCCTGGAGCTCCAATAGTAACTAACACAGGATTATTTTCCGGCGGGGTTAATCAATCAGGTTTTGGCTTAAAGCCACCATCTGATAGAAGACTTAAAAATAATATAAAATTAATTAGCAAATCTGAATCAGGTTTAAATATTTATTCCTTTAATTATAAAGATGATAAAACTTGGGGTAATAAAACTTATCAAGGAGTTATGTCAGATGAAATACCAGCTAACGCGGTTATAAAACATGAAGATGGTTTTGATAGAGTAGATTACTCTAGAATCGATGTAGAATTTAAATCAATATAAAATGGCACAACAACAATGGAATTATTATGTTCCACCTACAAATACAGCTTCTAATGTTAACACTATTGTTGATAGTGTAAGAAACGCTGTAAAAAGAAATGATTTATTAAAGCAGCAAGAAAAAGCGGATGCTGAAAAAAAATCAAAAGAAGCGCAAAGGCAAGCAGAAAACAATAGAATAAGAAATGATAGACAGTTAGGTAACCAGCAAACTAGCATGGCTGGATATACTAATCAAATTGCTGAAAGCGCAGATGGTGATGGTTATAAAGCAAGTATACTAAACAAAACGTATACAATGGAAGATAAAAAAGCTTTTGCTGAGATATCTAGAAAAATAGAAACAAAAGAATGTGGTGCTTGCACAGAAGAAATTGCAAAAAGAAGCATGATGATGGCAGAACCTGGAATTACTAAAGACTTTATTACTGATATTGAATTAGAGTTTACTGAAATGGACGCGGATATTGCAAAAGGAGTTTTTGATACAATGAATAATAGTACTTTACTAGCAATAAGAGGAGTCTTACAAGGTAAAGGAAACGCTAGAGAATATCATAGTTATGGAATAAGAAGACTAGAAGATGGAACTCAAGAATTTTGGATAACAGGACCAGATGTTAATCCTAATAAAGGTAAAGAATACGTTATAAATAGCAATCAATTAAGTAAGGCTGCAGCTAATGGCGGTGGAATATACGCTAGCCCATATGATCAAAAAAGAGAATTAGAAGCTATTGATAATTCTTTTAGAATCGTAAAAGACGCTGATAAAGGAACTTTTGGGGATTATCAAGAAAAATTTCTTAATCCTAAAAAAGAATACAAAATAGACTCTAACGATCCAAGCATATTGATAGAATATCAAACAAGAAATACAAAGCTTGCTGATGAAGAAATAAAAAGAGCAGTAACAGCTCAGGTAGCTGGAGATTTTAGCGAAGAAAACATAGGCAGCGCTATAGCAACTTGGAATACCAAATTAGCTAAAGATGAAGATGAAAAATGGGAATATTGGGAATGGGAAAATTTACCGGATAATAATGACTTTGGTGGTTACACTCCTTCAAAAGAAACTGGATTAAAAGATAGAGACACAAAACAAGATAGAAGACAACTTTATCAAGAAAGATTAACTGAAAAGTTTAAAAAAGAACAATTTGTTAATTTTGATATACCAGTTTTAACAGGAAGAAAAATACCAAATCCTAATTACGTAGAAGGGCAAGGGCAAAATATTGGTAAAGGAGTTTTTGATTTTATGACTGAAGATCTTCAAAGCACTTTTAGAGAAGCTTTTCCAGATAACTCAGATGATCTTTTTATATCTGACGATGGACTAACGGCAACAATAGTACGTGAAGGATCTCCTGAATCTACTCAAGGATTTGATTTTACTAAAAAAGATGAATACGTGCAATTTTATACTAAATTAGCAGTGGCAAGAGGAGATTTTAAAGGTACTTCAGACGCAGTTAAAAAAGCTAAAAGAGATTTCCAAGACGAAGTAAGAGAATCATGGAAAAAAGCAGAAGCTAAAAGAAAAGAAGAAATTCAAAAGAAAAAAATAGAACTAGATAAATTAGAGCGATTAAGAAATCCAAATGCTCCTGGGTTTGAAGCTCGTGTAAAATAACAATTAAATTATGGCTGAATTATACATAGTAGATGGATTAAGTGATCCTATTGATATCTCTTATTTTACAGAAGAAGAAAAAAAAGAGTTTTTTGAACTTAGACCTAATGCTAAAAAAGTAAATGAAGAGCAAAAAGAACAAGAAGTAGTAAAGACAAACGACTCTGCAAATGTGGTTCCAAGTGTAGGGTCAACAAACAATATGGAATCAAGCTTGGAAGATACTTCTTTGGAATCACCAGTGATGGGTCCAGTTGCTCCGTCTAAAAAACAACAAGCTAACACAATAGAATCTATATCTAAACAATTAAACGTTAGAGAATATGATGAGTTTGTTTTACCTACAGCTAAAGAAAAAGAAATTCTAAAAGAAGAAGTAAAAGAAATTAGTCTTGAACCTTACAAGCAATTTGTTTCGTCTCCAGCATCTCCAACAACAGGAATTAGCAGTGGAAATGGATCAATGCAACAAGTTCAACCCTATGAAGATGAGATGAAATTAGCAAAGAGTTTTCTTACTAAAAATAAAATGTCTCTTACGCCTGAAAACATAGATCAATATACTAGAAACGAAATATATAAAGCTAAAGTTAACGATATTGAAATAGAAAGAAACGATGAGTTTTTTGACAATATGGATACTGATGATTTTATTAATTTAAAAAGTGAATCGGCATATAAAAGTAAAATGCTGAAAAAATCAGGTAAAAAAACAAGCAAAACTCTTCAAGACGAATTATTTAAAGATTTAGACACAAGAAAAAAACTTCAAGAATACGAACAGCCAATAGCTCAAGAAAGATTAACTAAAGCCCTTGATTTTTATGCAAATGAAAACACGGCTATTAATAGAAATATAGCTAGTTTTACTGAAGCAATGGTTAATCCTGGAGATAGATTTAATGACATTCCAGAAGATGAACTAATACAGTTGCAAAATGGCAATAAAGTACCTAAAATTGTTTTTGAAAAATACTCAAGTTTAATACAAGCTAAAGGTTTAGAAAAAAATTACTTACTAAAACAAGTAGAAGAATTAAATAACCTAGATAAAGACGTTGCTCAAAGTTATAAAAGCTTAGATTTTGTTAGTAGAAACTGGGATTTAATGGATCAAGCTTTAGCGGTTGCAGCTAACAGCGTTTCTGATGCTAGTGCTTCTCTTGCCTCAGCTACTATTGACGTATCTGAAATACTTTTAGACGCAAACTCTTCACCTAGAAAAAGAAAAACAGATAAATACAAACAAACCGCAGCTTATTTTAAAGAACAAAAAGACGGTATTAATTTTTATAGAAACAAAAGTAACGAAGATTTACAGAAAAATTATGCCTATAAACCTAAGTTTGGTGATCAAATAAATCCATTTAATGGAAGCGCAATTAAAAGTTTAGTAAATTTAGGAGAATTTGCCGTGCTAGGTTTAGCCGGTCAAACAGGTACTTTATTGCAATTATCTATGGGATCACCTGGTTTAGCTGTTTTAGGAGCTAGTACTTATGGTAGAACTATATCTGACATAGAAATAGCAGACGAACAAGCTGGATCTATTACTGGAAATTTAGAAAAAAGATTAACAGCTTTAGGTTTTGCTGTAACTGAGGTAGGTTTAGGCGCGTATCCTACGCAAAAACTAATATCTAATGCGTTTACAGCAGTTAATAAAGGTGGTAAACAAGAAATGATTTCTGGTATTAGAACTTATTTACAAGCTAATTGGGATAATATACCTATGTCTTTTGCTACAGAATATGTTACAGAAGGCGCAACGCAACTTGTTCAAAATACTATAGATATAACTAGAGGAGCTAAAGACATGTCGCAATTAATGGAAGGCGTTGGTGAAGCTGCTTTTACTGGAGGTTTGTTAGGCCCTATGATTACTAGTATACCATTTGTAAAAGGAATGGTATATTCTCATTACTCTAGCTGGAACGAATTTGCTCCATATAGAGAAAGAGCTGAACAAATAGCAATATTAAATAAAGAAGTAGAAAATCTTGAAGGTCCTGGTTTTGAATCTAATATATCTTCTAATTTGCGTATAAAAATGATCGCAGATTTAACTGCTGAGCAAGATGCTTTTCTTACAGAAAAAGGAAAAAGCATTTTATCTGCAATTAGTCCTGAAGGAGATAGACTTTATAGAAGTGCTTTATTAAAGCAACAAAACATAAGACAAGAAGCTATTGAGCTTATGAATCAAGAAATGGATCCAAACGTAAAAGCTAGTAGATTGAAAAAACTAAAAGCTGAGTTTGATTATTTAGAAATAGCTAGAAACAGTTGGTTACAAGACTTTCAGCAAACTTTTTCTGTAGAAGAAAATTCTGTTAGAGAAGAATATTTAAATAAAGCTGCCACTGAATTAAACTTAAAAAGAGGAGCAGATTCTGGTACAAAAATTGAAGACAGAGCAAATGATCTTTATGAAATTGATAAAATTAAAACAGCTAATGACAATGCTATAAACTTAATTGTTACTTTAGGTCAAGGCAATGTTGATGTAAATTATGAGTATTCAGATGACAATAGTGTTTTGCTTACTAATTACAAAGCTAAATTACAAGAACTTGTAGACTTAGGAGTTTTTAGTCAAGAAATTGTTGACCGTAGTTATAAATCAACTAGTGAAAAATTAAATGCCGGAACAATAAACGGAGCAAACATTAGATACAAAGACTTAAATGGTAAATACCAAAATTTAATTTTTGTTTCAGAGGTTAATTCTTTAAAAAATAGAAGATCTCAAACTCCTGTGCATGAAATTACTCACACTATTTTAGCAGAAGCTTTAAAGAATAATCCTCAAGATTTTCAACCTTTAGCTAATGGTATAATGACTTACTTAGCTGAAAACAATTCAGCTGCTTTTTTTAGAATTAGAGAAAATACACAAGGACAATCTCCTGAAGAAGTTTTAAATGTTTTTATAGAAGAAGTAACTTCAGGTAGATTAGATTTAGAAAAAAGTTCAGACTCAGTAAATTGGACATCTATATTTGGTTTTGAATTATCTAAAGCAATGGGAACAGAAAATGCTTTTGAAGGTGTTACTGATATAGTAGAGTTTTTAACAACGTTAGGAAATAAAATAAATGATGGAACGTTTTCATTAAAAGATCTTGAAACTATACAAGAAGTAGGATTACCTAAACCTAAAGAAGACGCTAAAAATCCTGACGATATAATAAAAGAAAAAACAAAAGCTAAAAGTAAAGCAAAAGTTGTAGGTGAAGACAAAGATATTGTAGTTAAGAAAAGTGAACAAGCTGACATTGATAAAGTAAGTGATCTAGATTTATTACAAAAAATAAATAACTTGGTTCCTAGTAGCGTAAAAACACAACAAGACTTTTTTAATCCTAAAGTTTTTAATAAGATATTTAACGATGGTAAACTAGATCCATTAATTCAAAAATACATTAGATCAAAGTCTTCTTCAGGAGAGCAAGGAAGTTTAAATATAAAAAACGTAGCTGATAGATTAATGAATTTTAATCCTGCTAAAGAAAGAGCAAGTGGTAAAGCGGTTGGCGCTGGCGCGTTTGCTGAGTTTATAACTTCTAATACTAATTTTGGTAAAAGAGATAGCAATAAAGAATTGTTTAAAACCCAAGAAAAAAATAGAAGAGAACAAAGTATTGACGACAAAACATCACAAATAGCTGGAAAACCACTTAGTGAATCAATAACTGAAAAAAGAATTGTATCTAAATTAGGCAGAGGAATAACGTTAAGAGGTAAAAAGTTAATTACTATAGAAAACAGTGATGGTTTTACTTTAAAAGAACAAATAGAAATAGCTGCTTTAGAAACTTTCAAGGGTACTATGCCTAGCGTTGATAGTAAAAAATACAAGGATTTTGTTTTAAATCAAGAAAACGTAATTAGAAAAGCTATACAAAGTAGAGTTAAAAATACTTCTGACTTTAAACAAGTATTAAAAGAATTTTTACCATTATATAAAAGTTACCCTTTGCCTAGCTTAGTACAGATGGAAAGGTTAATGGAAGACAAGGTTTTAATAAAGGAAATACGTAGATTAACTAAACCGAAAGAAGTTGATAAAGCTATAGCTGAAAATAAATTACCTAAAAACACGAATAGGACATCAGGTCCAATACTTTATGATTACGCTAACCCTACTCTTGCTCAATTACAAAACTTTTTCTTTGGCGATAATGTTAAACCTTCTACTAAAGGAACTAGAAAAGATGCTTTCTTTCGTGGTTTAGCTACACAACTTATATCTGACATGGCTCCGGAGGCTGCTAGAAAAGCAGGTTTAGACCCTTTAGAAATTACTAAAATGTCATCTAGATTAAACGTTGACCCTAGCATAAAATTTAGTGAATCAAGAGATCTAACTGATGTACCTTTAACTGAAGACCAACTTAACATATACAGAGAGTTATCTAAAGATAAAGATAAAGACGACATAGGCGTAAGATTTGGTTTTGATACAAAAACAATAAACGAAGAAACAAGACCAGGTTTAGTAAAAAATTTAATAAAACATGCTAAAGAATTTAGTGACGTTACTATTAACGGAGCAGCCATGCAAAGTGGTGGTAAGCAAGGTTATTATAAATACACAAAAAACGGTGAAACTAAATACCGCGTAACAAAACCGGCTAAAGTTCTTGATAATAAAGGAAATCAAATTAACAAACCTATTAAGTATGTTAAAACAACTGATGGTAAGTATTTTAAAATAACGGAAATTGCAAATCTTAAAGTTAATTGGGTTCCAAAAATAGGTAAACTTTTCTGGGGAGCTAAAGATCAAAATCTTATAAAAGTTTTAGAACTTGGTAAAAAATACAAAGGTAAAAAACCTGTTAAAATTGATTTAAAAAAATTAAAGAAATATAATAAAGAAGGAAAATTAGACGCTAAATTCATTAAAGATAACAAACCGCAGATAGACGCAAACATGGATGCTCTAGAGTACATGATAAACGAGTTATCTAATGCTTACAAAAATGGAGTTCCTATGGAAGTTATTGGTATGCTAGTGATACAAAGTTATCAAGCTACTGGAGGTTTAATAAAAATAGCTGCACCTTTTAGATACGTTAATATTAATAAATTTGAAATTGGTGACAAGAAAGACGTTTCAAAATTATTATACAGAGAAGAACACAATCCACCTGCTTCTGTTCTTGGTGCTAGTATAATATATGCTGTAGAAAGTAATACGACTAAGCAGCTCATGAAAGCTATTATAAAAAACTATTACCAAACTCAATTATCTAAAAAAGATGACAGTAAAATTGATAGAGCAAAATTAGATAGTACTTTGTACAAAGGTACTAGTATATTTGATGATCCTATAACTAGACTGGCAGCCGCTGGTATTGATTTAAATACCTTAATAAATCCATTGACAGGTGAAACAATGGCACAAGAATATGATGCTGGTATATCAAATGATTTATATAATTCTTTTTCTAAAACAGGTAAAGCTATATTAAGCGCTTATCAAAACATGGAAATATTAAAATCTGTTACAGATTCAAATGTTAAAATGAGCGAAAATATCAAAACATATGCTAAGCTAGTTCCAGATATGGTTCTTACAGTTAATTACTCTCAAAATACTTTTGGCAGCAAATTAGATGGAACTAAAACTACAGCAGAGCAAATAGAAATATTAGGTAAATATGATAAAGCAGCAGCGTTAGCAAGAAGCTTTAGCACACCTACTAAAAAAATAAGAGTATTTGATTTTGACGATACTTTAGCTAAAACAAACAGTAAAGTAATAGTTAATACACTTGATGGTAAGACAACAAAAATAAACGCTACTCAGTTTGCTAGACAAGGTCAAGCATTAGAAGCTGATGGAGCTACGTTTGATTTTACTGAATTTGAAAAAGTAATTGATGGTAAGAAAGGACCGTTATTTGATTTAGCTAAAACAATGTCTGAAGCTGATGGTAAAAGAGATATATTTATACTTACAGCACGTCCTCAAGCATCTGCAACAGCTATTAAGGAGTTTTTAGATGGCGTAGGACTAAATATACCTCTAGCTAATATAACAGGCTTAGAAAACGGTTCTCCTGAAGCTAAAGCTAATTGGGTTATAGACAAAGCTTCTAATGGTTATAATGATTTTTACTTTGCTGATGACGCAATTAAAAACGTTAAAGCTGTTAAAGAAATATTAAGTCAAATAGATGTTAAGTCAGAAGTTCAGTTAGCTAAATTTAGTGAACAAGCTAACATGGACAAAGTGTTTAACGACATGATAGAAAGAACTACAGGTATAGAATCTTTTAAAGAATTTTCTGACTCTAAAGCAAGAAGAATAGGGAAAAACAAGGGCAAATATAGTTTCTTTATTCCACCTTCTGCTGAAGATTTTGCAGGGTTAATGTATCCTCTTTATGGTAAAGGTAAACAAGGAGACAGAGACATGCGATGGATAAACGAAAATGTTATAGGACCTTTTGGTAGAGCTGAAAACGCTTTAACTCAAGCAAGGTTAAGCGTGGCTAATGACTATAGAGCTCTTAAAAAGAATTTTAAAACTGTTCCTAAGACTCTTAAAAAAGAAGCTTTTGATGGTTTTACTTATTCAGACGCTTTAAGAGTTAGCATCTGGACTTCTCAAGGTATGGATGTTCCAGGATTATCTAAATCAGATATAAAACAACTTAATGAATTTATAGAATCTAACGCAGAACTTAGAGTGTTTGCTGAAGAATTAGTAAAAATACAAAAAGGTAAACCTTATCCAGAACCTACTAAGAGTTGGTTAGGTGGAACTATTACTACTGATATACTAGGTAATATAAATAAAGTTAATAGAGCTGAATACTTACAGCAATGGCAACAAAACGTTGATGTATTATTTTCTGATAAAAATAAAAACAAATTAAGAGCAGCTTTTGGAGATAATTATGTTGAAGCATTAGAAGATAGCCTTAGAAGAATGAAGTCTGGTAGTAATAGAGCTAGAAGCGATAGCAGAATAGTAAATAACGTTACTGATTGGATTAATAATTCTGTTGGTGCTATCATGTTTTTTAATGCTAGATCTGCGGTACTACAAACTATATCTGCTGTAAACTTTATAAACTGGAGCGATAATAATATACTTAACGCAGGTCTTGCTTTTGCTAATCAACCACAGTTTTGGAAAGATTTCATGTACTTAATGAATTCTGACTTCTTAAAGGCTAGACGTAATGGGTTAAAAATAAACGTAAGTGAGTCTGAAATTGCTGATGCAGTAGCAGAGAGCACTAATAAACCTAAAGCAGCTATAGCTTATTTATTATCTAAAGGTTTTTTACCAACACAATTTGCTGATAGTTTTGCTATAGCATCTGGTGGAGCTACTTTCTATAGAAATAGAATTAAAAAATACATAAAAGAAGGTATGCCTCAAGAGTTAGCTGAACAAAAAGCTTTTCTTGATTTTTATGATCTTGCAGAAGAAACTCAACAATCAAGTAGAACTGATCGTATTAGTCAGCAACAAGCTAGTACAGCTGGTAGAGTTATATTAGCGTTTGCTAATACACCTATGCAGTATGCTAGATTACAAAAGAAAGCTTTATTAGATCTTAAAAACGGTAGAGGAGATGCTAAAACACATGTATCTAAAATAATATACTATGGCTTTTTGCAAAATCTATTATTTAACGCTTTACAAAATGCTTTATTCGCAATGGCGTTTGATGATGACGATGAAGATGAAGCTGCTAAAAAAGCTAAAGCAAAAAGCGTTAGAATAGCTAACGGTATGACTGACTCTTTATTAAGAGGTTTAGGTATTGGTGGAGTTGCGGTTGCTACTATTAAAAATATAGCAGTTAAACTTTATGATGAAAGCGAAAAAAGAAGTCCTAAGTATGAAGATGCGGCGCTAGAGTTATTATCTTTTTCACCGCCTATAGATTCTAAAGTTACTAAATTTAGATCTGCACTTAGAACCATGTCTTGGAACTCTGAAGAAATAAAAGAAAAAGGTTTTAGCTTAGATAATCCTGCTTATTTAGCAGGTGGACAAGTTGTATCAGCTTTCACTAACATACCATTAGATAGAGTTGTTAGAAAATATGATAATTTATCTGCTGCGTTTAAAAAAGATACTGAGACTTGGCAAAGCATAGCTTTAATAGCTGGCTGGTCTAAATGGGAGGTAGGAATTAAACCTACGTACAAAAAGAAAAAGAAAGTAAAAGAAAAAAAGATTAAAAAATTAATATTTTAAATAACAAAAATGAAAAAATTTATAGACAAAATTCAAGCTGGTTGGAATAAATTATTATATAAATTAATGTTTAAAAAATACAAATAATGAGTGTATCTGATGTAAAAATGTATTTAATGAGCGTTGGCGCTCTTAGCGTAAGTATGTTGAACCAAGTAGAAGATTGGTTAAAAATAACGCTTCTTTTAGTGACTATAGGTTACACCTTATCAAAATGGATAAAACTTAAAAAAAAATAAAATAATGAAACAAAAAGTGAAGAAAATAATTAAAGAATTACAAGGAGCATCTAAAATGCATTTAAGACAATCAAAAGAACTTGCTTCAATGGCTAAAAAAGCTTCGCCTTTTCAATTAAGAAGTCCATTAAAATTTGAAGGAGCTAACTCTTCTAATTCTTCATGTTGGGATGGGTACAGAAAAGAAGGAGTAAAAAAATCACCTAGTGGAACAGGTGAGACAGTGAATAACTGTATAAAAATAGGATCATGAAAAAGATGCCATTTCAGTTAAAGTCACCTATGTTAATGAGAAAAACTACCAAAGGAGAAGGTAGAACTTTTAGAACTGAAGAAGAAGGTGCTGGTATGACTTCTAAAGGAGTTAATGATTATAAAAAAGAAAATCCAGGTAGTAAATTACAAACTGCAGTAACTGGTGATGTAAAGCCTGGTAGCAAAGCTG
>ENA-OSJC01000861-OSJC01000861.1-marine-metagenome-genome-assembly--contig:-NODE-861-length-27486-cov-5.439856_pt1 | contig 27486 bp, 21 predicted proteins | sample MGYA00237885_ERZ534234 | MGnify/ENA primary metagenome ERZ534234 (study PRJEB26413, sample SAMN06343907) | marine metagenome | isolation source: coastal waters | place: Atlantic Ocean: West Antarctic... | reverse complement strand
AAGAAAAAAACTACTTTGGGATGGAAAAAATACAAGAATAACAAATTTTGAACCAGCTAATCAATTTGTAGGCAGAGTAAGAAGGGAAGGTTGGAATCTATAATAGGTTTTGATAGCTACAAAATTTAGTTTGGTCTATTTTTTATAATAAACATTTAATAAATAAATATATTTATATATGAAAATAAATTTTTTCTACTTAATTGTTTTAACTTTTTTCATTATTAGTTGTAACAATTCATCAAAAAAATCAACAAACTCGGCTTCAATGGAACAGTTAACTGTCCTCTCTAATAACAGCGAGTGGGTTTCTTTAATCCAGGATAATACTATGGAAGGATGGCATTATTTTAACGAAAATGGAAATAAATTTGGTTGGACTGTTAGTCAGGGTGTTTTAGCTTATGATCCATCATTAACAAAATTTCAAATGGACTCCTTAGGAAATATTATTATGCATGAAAATGGTAATCCTAAAATAGAAAATAATGATTTAGTTTCTGATTTAGATTACTCAAGTTTTAAAATATATTTTGAATGGAAAGTAGATCCTTTAACTAATAGTGGATTTATGTGGGGTGTAAAAGAAGGAAAACAATATGAATTTTCTTTTGTTACTGGCCCTGAAATTCAAATCATGGACAATAATTATGACGATCCAGTAAAAGCAGGTAGTTTATATGGTATGATTCCACCCTCAGTTGATATGACAAAGCCTGTAGGCGAGTGGAACTCTTATGAAATTACTATTGATCATAATGCTAATTTTGGAAATGTTATTTTTAATGGCACAGAAGTTGTTAAATTTCCCTTGAGCGGAGAAGTTTGGGATTCCATGGTTGAACCAACAAAGTTTAATAATTGTAACGAAGAACCATGGCAAAATTGTGAATTTGGAAAATTTAAAAGAGGAAAAATTGTTTTTCAGGATCATCAATCTCCAGTCTTTTACAGAAATATAAAAATTTTAGAATTATAAATTATTTACATCTAACTATAGACATAAGTAAATGATATAGTTGATGTTCTTAATAATACTTATTTAACTTTGAATATCAAATAATACACATGCAGATTAAAGAAAATCCAAAAGAATACGATGTGATAATTGTAGGTTCTGGTGCTGGAGGAGGTATGGCAACTAAAGTCTTATCTGAAGCTGGTTTATCAGTAGCTATTGTTGAGGCAGGTCCTTACTATGATCCAGCAAACCCTGACCAGATGACTCAAATGAAATGGCCTTATGATTCTCCACGTCGTGGTGCAGGAACAACCCGGCCTTTTGGAGATTTTGACCAAGCTTACGGTGGTTGGGATATAGAGGGGGAGCCATATTCTCAAGTTGGTGATACTCAATTTAGATGGTTTATATCGAGAATGTTGGGTGGGAGAACCAAACATTGGGGAAGAATATCATTAAGATTTGGACCAGATGATTTTAGAAAAAAATCTATTGACGGATTAGGGGAGGATTGGCCAATAAGTTACGATGATATTAAGCCTTACTATGATAAAGTAGATAAGTTAATAGGTGTTTTTGGAAGTAAGGAAAACTTACCAAACGATCCAGATGGTTTTTTTCTACCACCTCCAAAACCAAGACTACATGAATTATTTTATATAAAAGGTGCGCGAAAAAGTAACGTAAAGGTTATGCCTTCAAGATTGTCGATCTTGACTAAAAGAATTAATAACGACAGGGGAGTTTGTTTTTACTGTAATCAATGCGCTCGAAGTTGTATGTCATATGCAGATTTTTCCTCTGGATCATGTTTGATTTTCCCAGCTCAAAAATCTGGTGGTCAGATAGATATGTTTGTTAATGCTATGGTTAGGACTGTTACTACTAATGAAGAAGGAAAAGCTACTGGAGTTTCTTATATTGATAAAACTGATAAAACAGAACATAAGTTGAAAGGAAAAGTAGTTGTTTTGGCTGCTTCTGCTTGTAGTTCTGCAAGAATCTTACTCAATTCAAAAAGCAAACAACATCCAAATGGTCTTGGAAACAGTAGCGATATTGTTGGTAAATATTTACACGATTCTACTGGGGGAGGTAGAATGGCATTTATACCTGATTTAATGGATAGGAAAATTTATAACGAAGACGGGGTAGGAGGAATGCATGTATATTCTCCATGGTGGTTAGATAATAAAAAACTTAATTTTCCAAGAGGATATCATATTGAAGTTTGGGGAGGAATGGGAGCACCATCATATGGAACAGGCTTTAATGTCAATGATTTTAATAAGTTTTTTGGTATTCCAGTCGGAGGATATGGAGATGTTTTAAGAAAAGATATGCGTAAATATTATGGATCATTAGTAGGTATGGATGGTAGAGGAGAGTCGATAGCTATGAAAAGTAATTATTGTGAGATTGATCCAAATCAAGTAGATGAATTTGGGGTTCCAACTTTAAGATTTAACTATAAATGGTCAGAACATGAGGTGAATCAAGCTAAACACATGCAAGACACTTTTGAAGAAGTTATTCATAATATGGGAGCGACTGCACTTGGAAATAAAGCGGACAAGAGCTCTAATTTTGGATTAACTAAGCCAGGAGAAATCATTCATGAAGTAGGTACAACTAGAATGGGTAATGACCCTAAGAGTTCAGTTGTCAATGAGTTTGAGCAACTTCATGATGTTTCTAATGTTTTTGTAGTAGATGCAGGACCTTTTGTTTCTCAAGCAGATAAGAATCCTACTTGGACAATTATGGCTTTGGCTTGGAGAAGTTCAGATTATATAATAGAACAATTTAAAAAACAAAATTTTTAATGGATAGAAGAGATAGTATAAAGTCGATTATGTTGGGTTCCATAGGTTTTGGAGTTCTCTTTGAAGGTTGTGTCACTGGAATAAGTAGTGAGGATGTAAAAAAAACTATTTCTAAATTTCAATATGGAAGAACAGACAAAGAATTGGCTTATGATAAAAAACTTTTTTCTATCCAGTGTTTTAGTAAAAAAGAAATGAAATCAATAACACAATTGTGTAATCTAATACTCCCTCCAAATGAATTTGGATCTATTGAAGATGCAGAAGTACCAGAGCTTATAGAATTTATGGCAAAAGATATCCCTGGATATGAAATTCCAATAAAAGATGGCTTGTTAATGTTAGATAAAATTTCAAAACAAAAAAATTCAATGGTTTTTATTAATTGTAATGAAATCGAGCAAAAGAAAATCTTAGATCAAATGGCATTTCCAGATCCTGACATGTCAAGTTCTGAACAAAAAGAAGAAGTTAAATGGTTTAGTTTAATGAGAAATTTAACTATGACTGGATATTATACTTCTAAAGTTGGAATTGAAGAATTAGGCTATGTTGGAAACACGCCCAATGTTTGGGATGGAGTTCCTCAAGATGTATTAGATCAGTATGGATTATCTTATGATCAAGATTGGATAAATAAATGTATAGATCAATCTAAAAGAAATGAAACAGCAGTTTGGGATGATCAGGGTAATTTAATTTCGTAAAAAAATAAAAACCCCATTTTAAATTTTTAAAATGGGGTTTTTAAGTGGTACCTCGCAGAATCGAACTGCGGACACAAGGATTTTCAGTCCTTTGCTCTACCAACTGAGCTAAGGTACCGTAGCTAATTTTTAGCAGAGCAAATATAATTTGTTTTATGAGAGCAACAAAAAATCATGTGAAAAATCTTCTGTATTTTTGTCTTTTAACAATTAACTTTTGAATTTAGTTCTAGATATTGGTAATACGCTTTTAAAAGTAGGTCTATTTAAAAATAATAATCTGATTAGTTACTCGGAATTTAATGAGCACTATTATGATAATATTAAATACATTCTAGAATCAAATGTAATTTTATATTCAGTAGTGTCAAATGTCTCCAAATCCGAAAGTAAATTAATTGAATTACTTTCTGTTAGAACACAATACATCTGTTTTGATTCTAGTTTAAAAATTCCGTTCTATAACAAATACAAAAGTAAAAGCACACTAGGTAACGATAGACTTGCTTTAGTTAGTTCGGCTGTATTAAAGTATCCAAACGAAAATATATTGATAATTGATTTAGGTTCTTGTATTACGTACGATTTTATCAATTGTAAAAATGAATATTTTGGTGGAGCGATATCTCCTGGATTAAATATGAGATATAAATCTTTAAATAGTTTCACTGAAAACCTTCCGTTATTAAAACCAAAACTTGTCAATTATATAATTGGCGAAAACACAGAAAATTCTATTCACTCAGGCATAATTAATGGAATTATGTGTGAGCTTAATGGATTTATAGACCGATATCAAAATGAATTTAATGAAATTAAGATAATTTTAACAGGCGGAGACTCCAAATTTTTGTTCAAGAAGATAAAAAATAGCATCTTTGCAAATTCAAATTTCCTTCTTTTGGGACTTAATTTTTTAATTGAACTGAATAAAAAAAAATGAAAAAAAATTTTTTAACTATTTTTTTAATATTTAGTACAGGACTAATTTTTAGCCAGACTGGAAGTTTGTCACCATACTCCTTTTTTGGAATTGGCGAAAACACATTTAAAGGAACAATGGATAGTAGATCCATGGGAGGATTAAATGTTTATAGTGATAGTATTCATATAAACCTAACAAATCCAGCCGCATATACTGAGCTAAAGCTTGTTAATTATTCTGTTGGAGTTGATTACACTAGCTCTAATCTTAAAACTGATATTACAACTGATAAAGTTAAAACTGGTAGTATTAATTATCTTGCAGTCACCATACCAACAAAAAAAATAGTTTTTGGATTTGGAATTTTGCCAAGTTCAACTGTTGGATACCTTATACAAACCAGTGATGATTCTAAGATTCCTAATAAAACTGATAGATTTGAAGGGGAAGGTGGAGTTAATACCGCTTTTCTTACTTTTGGGTTCAAAGTCTTTAAAAAAATAAGACTAGGAATTTCTACTAATTATCAGTTTGGAACTTTGAAACACTCAAATTCAAGATTTTTAGATGGAATAGAACTATATACTAAACTTGAAAGCAACTCTTCTCTTAGTGGCTTAAAATTTATTTATTCAACTTTATATAGAGAAAAAATATCAAAAGATTTAACATTGCATGCAACCTATATTTTTACTCCTAGCTCAAGTCTAAGCTCTATAAATTCTCAGATCTTATCTACAATTCCGACTTCAGGAACATTCGGGGGGGATACTGAAAATATTGATTTAGCTTCTGTAAATTTAGAAAAAACAAAAATTACTATTCCCTCCACAAATTCTTTTGGTATAGGAATTGGTAAAGAATTAAAATGGTTTGTTGGAATTGATTACTCGGTGACATCAAGTGGAGGATTTGAAAATAAACTTTTTAATCTAGAGGACGTACAATATAAACAAGGATCTAAAATTTCTTTAGGAGGATTATTTATTCCTGACTATAACTCTTTCACTAGTTTTTTTAGTAGAATTGTTTATAGAGCTGGAATTAGAATAGAAAAAACAGGTCTTAATATTCAAAATCAATCAATAAACGAATTCGGTTTAAATGTAGGCTTTGGTTTGCCTGTACAGGGTTTCCAAAATTTAAACCTTGGATTTGAAGTTGGAAAAAGAGGAACAACAAACAAAGGATTAGTTCAAGAAGATTTTTTTAGTGTTAGATTAGGTGTTACACTAAACGATCAATGGTTTGTTAAAAACAAGTATAATTAATAAGTTTGGCCTTATTTTTGAATTATAATGTTTATTAATAGCTTAATTATTAAGCTTTAAAATTACGCGATGAATAAGATATTTTATATTATATTTTTTCTGTTTAGTATCAATATATTTTCTCAGTCTAATGAAAATTGCTTGAGTAATCTTTCTATTTTTGCTGAATATGCTAAAGTCAAAAATTATGATACAGCTTATGAACCTTGGATAAAAGTTAGAAGAGAGTGCCCAAATATAAATTCTGCATTATATATTTTTGGGGAAAGAATTTTAAAAGATTTTATAAAAAAATCATCTTCAACTTCTGATCAAAATGAATATAAAGAAGATTTATTAAAACTTTACGATGAATGGCTGAAATATTTTCCAAAGAACAAAAGAGGTTCAAATCAACTAGGAAAGATTTTAGCAATTAAAGCTCAATCTATGATTGATTATAAATTAGCTAATAATCAAGATATATATAAAGTTTTTGATAAAGCTTTTAAAGAAGATTCATCTAGTTTTAACTCTCCTAAGGGATTATATAATTATTTCAAAATTTATTATAATTTATATAAAGAACAAAATTCATCAGTGACTCTGGAATCATTATTTGACAAATACGAGGAGTTGACTGAAAAATTTGAATTTGAGATGAATACCTATACTTCTAAACTAGATTTGCTCCTTAAAAAAGAAGAAAATAACGATCCTTTTTCTGCAAGGGAAACAAGAAATAAAAAAGTTTATGAAGTTAATATGATAGCTTGTTCAACTTATCTTAAGAATCTAAATGCCATAATTGCAAAGGAATCAACTTGTGAAAATTTAATCCCTTTATATAAAAAGAATTTTGATAAATTTAAGTTTGACTCAGTTTGGCTCAATAGAGCTGCAAGTAGAATGGATAGTAAAGATTGTTCGGATGATTCTTTTTTTGTAAAGTTAGTTGAAGCACTTCATGAACTAAACCCTTCTGCAAACTCTGCCTATTATCTAGGGCTTTTAAATGACAAGAAAGGTGATACAAAAACAGCTATTAAATATTATACTGAATCTATTTCGCTAGAATCAAATAAACTAAAAAAAGCAAAAACTTTGTATAAAATTGCAATAAAATTTAAAAAATCTAGACAATATAGTAAGTCAAGAAGTTATGCTTACAAGGCTTTAAGTTTTCAGGCTTCTCTTGGAAGCGCACATTTATTAATTGCTAATTTGTACGCTGCTAGTGCTAATAAATGTGGTACTAGTCAGTTTGATAAAAGGGCGATATATTGGCTAGCTGCTAAGGAGGCTAGAAAAGCAGCTTCAGTAGATGCTTCTATTAGGAAAATAGCTAATAAAACCGCTATTAGTTATGAAGGAAGAGCACCCTCAAAAACAGATATATTTACAGAAGGAAAATCTGGCGAAACTATTTCTATTAAATGTTGGATTGGTAAAAACGTTACAGTTCCTTCATTATAAATAATGAATAAGTTTAGATATCTATTTTTTATTTTTTATTTTTTATTTGCTTGCAATGACAATTTTCAAGAAATAAAAGAAATCAATAATTATGAAACATTCCCTTTAGGAGTTGCTGAAAATGTTAAATTAATTTACACTGATTCCGCAAAAGTTAAAGCAATTTTAACATCTCCATTAAATAAAGATTACACAAATCAAAAATTTCCTTATTCTGAGTTTCCAATCGGAATTAAAATCAAGTTTTATGATAAAGATAAAAATGCTTCAATAGTAACTTCCAATTATGCAATTATTTACAACAGAACTAATATTATAAATTTTATTGGTGATGTTGTAATTAACACCTATGATGGATCTATTTTAAAGACCTCTCAACTCTTCTGGGACCCTGAACAGGAGTGGTTATTTACAGAAAAAAAATTTAGTTTTAAGAATATAGATTATGATATTGTAGGAAAAAAATTAGATGCAAATAGATCATTTACTATATTTAGCACTGGTAATATTGAAGGAAAAGTTACGGTTGAAGAAAATGATAGTAAAACTATAATCAATGAAAATTAGTAAAATATCTGAATTAGTATATTTATTTATATTTTTTATTACATCAACCGATTATTTGTTTGGAACAAATGATGAGCCTAACAGAAAAAATATCTTACTCTTTTTTACTTTTGTGTCTTTATTCATGTTTTTGTTTAGAAGGTATTTTAGAAAAAAATTTCAAAAAAGAACTAAATAGATTATATGAGTTCACAAATAATAATTATTTTAATAACAATTATTTTTTCTGCATTTTTTTCTGGAATGGAAATTGCTTTCGTTTCATCAAATAAAATTTATTTAGAAATTGAAAAAAAACAAAAGGGATTTTTTTCAAATATTTTAAAGAAAATAACTCAAAGTCCCTCTAAATTCATAGCGACTATGCTTTTAGGTAATAATATTGCTTTAGTTGTTTATGGTCTTTATTCAGGTAAATTAATACTTGAATTACTTTTTCCACATATTGACAGTTCTGTTTCTTTAGATTTTATATATATTTTTTATCAAACGGTGCTTTCAACTTTTGTAATTTTAATTACTGCTGAATTTTTACCTAAAGTTTTATTTCAAATTTATGCGAACATATTATTAAAATATCTGTCACTACCGTCTTATTTCTTTTATGTCTTGCTTAGTCCTATTACTTATGTCTTAAATTTTATATCCAATAGTGTTTTAAGTAAATATTTCAAAACCAAAGAAGACGAATTGAGGATAGTATTTAGTAAAGATGAATTGGGCGATTATATTAACGAAGAATTGGCTAATGATTCTGAAATAAAAGAAATAGATTCTGAAATTCAAATTTTTCAAAATGCTTTAGAATTTTATAATGTTAGAGCTAGGGAGGTAATGGTTCCTAGAGCAGAAATAATTTCAGCAGATAGATATGGGATTTTTTCTGATTTAAAGCAAATGTTTGTTAAAAATGGATTATCGAAAATTTTAATTCACCGAGAAAATATTGACCATATAGTTGGTTATATAAGTCTACTGGATATTTTTAATGAACCTCAAAATATTAAATCAATTATTCATCCTGTTGAATTTATTCCCGAATCAATGTTAATTAATGATGTTTTAAATCTTTTAACAAAAAAGAGAAAGAGTATAGCAGTAGTGATTGACGAATATGGAGGTACATCAGGAATCATTACAATTGAGGATATTATTGAAGAATTATTTGGGGAAATTGAGGACGAGCACGATTCACCCAAATTTTTAGAAAAGAAAATTGATTCAGACTCTTTCTTCTTTTCCGCAAGGCTAGAAGTAGATTATTTAAATAATAAATATAAATTAAAAATTCCTCAGAGTGACCACTATGAAACCTTAGGGGGCTATGTAGTTCACAACACAGAAGACATTCCGGCTAATGGAGAAGTTTTAAAAATATCTAGATATCAATTTACAGTAAGAGAGGTGACTAATACTAAAATTGAGAAATTAGAGATGAAAATACTTAATTAAATAAAACACATGTCTTTTTTTTAATTGATATGGATATTGTATTTTCGTTCCTAGTAAAAAAATATATTATGGCTGTTTTAGGTAAAATAAGAGAAAGATCAATTTTTTTAATATTAGTAATTGGTATGGCTCTTTTTGCATTTGTAATTTCTGGTATTTTTGAAAATCAAGGTTATGTTGCACAGGATCCAATAGGATCAGTTGATGAGGAGGAAATTTCAATTGAAGAGTTTAGAGACCAAGTAGATTTTTTAGAAAAGTCATATAATTTTTCAGGAATGATTGCTGTTAACAATGTTTGGGATCAAACGATAAGAACTTTAGTCTTGAACAAACAGTTTGAATTAAGTGGGGTTGAATCTGGAAAAGATCATTTAGAATTTATTTTGTCTCAAAATACTAATTTTAATTCTGATCCAAGATTTTTGAATGATGCTGGAATTTTTGAAATCGAAAAGCTAATTGATTTAATCATTGAATTTAAAACTACTAATGTACCAGCCTATGAGCAATGGAAAAAGCAAGAATCTGTTTTCCAAAATCAATCAAATGAAAAAATTTATTTTGATTTAATAAAAGCTGGCCTCAATTATTCTCACAAGGATGGTGAGTTTGAATATTTATTACAAAATAATAAAGTAGATATCGAATATGTTCAAATACCATTTAGCTCAATTCCAGATAGTTTAATAAATCTTAAAAATTCAGATATTGAAAAATACATTAAGATAAATGAAAACGATTTTAAGGTAAATGCTTCCAGAGATATTGAGTATGTGCTTTTTGATGAAAAACCATCTTTAGATGATGAGAACGAAACAAAGAAAACTTTGCAAAGTTTTCTAATAGAAAAAAAAGAATATAATAAAGTTTCAAAACTAGAAGAAGTTTTGCCTAGTTTGCTTACCGCAAAAAATCTGTCAGAATTTATTAATAAAAATTCTGAAATTAAATTTGATTCTATATATCTTCCAAAAGGATCACTTCCCAAAGATGAAGCTAATATCTTATTTAGTTTAAACAAGAATCAAATTTATGGACCTTATTTAGACGGCGAGTATTTTAAGATTTCTAGAATGTTAGACAAGAAAGTTGGGGGTAACATCCGTGCTAGTCATATTTTAATTTCTTACAAAGGAGCTCAAAATTCTTCAACGTTAATTAACAGATCTATCTCTGAAGCCAAAAATGAAGCAAACAGAATTTTAAAATTAGTAAGAAAAAATCCCGATTCTTTTTCTGCTTTAGCATTTGAATTTTCTGACGGTCCATCAAAATCAAATGGTGGTGATCTAGGATTTTTTCAAGAAGGCGCTATGGTTAAACCTTTTAATGATTTTGTCTTTTCAAAAAAAATAGGAACTATTAATATAGTTGAGACAGATTTCGGATTTCATGTTATTAATATTGTAGCAAAAGAAGACGTAGTTCTTCTTGCTTCTATTGCTATTAAAAACATTCCCTCAGATCAAACGAGTGATAACACCTTTAATTTAGCTACTAAATTTGAAATTAATCTTTCCAAAAATAAAAATTTAAATGCTTTGGCAAAAGATAATAATTATGAACTAAAATTAGCTAATGGAATTAAGATTTTAGATGATAATTTACCCGGGTTAAATAACCAAAGAAGATTAGTACAATGGTTGTTTTCTAATGAAGCTAAAGTAGATTCTTACAAGAGATTTGATCTTTCAAGTGGAGGCTATTTAATAGCGCAAATCACTAAATTGAAGGACGAAGGTTTGTCTTCAGTTCAAGATGTTTCTTTTACGGCGGTCCCTAAGGTTAGAAACATGAAGAAAGCAGAGTTGATAATAAAACAAAATAAGTCTAGTAACTCTTTACAAGATTTAGCTGCAAAAAATAATACCGAAATAAAAAAAGCTTTAGCCATTAATCAAAAAAATGCAACTATTAGTGGAGCAGGAAGAGAACCAATAGTTGTTGGTTATGCTTTTGGAGTTGAATTAAATAAAATTTCTGATTTTATTGTTGGAGAAAATGGTGTTTATAAATTAAAAGTTATCAAAAAAGATAAAGCAGGTAAACTAGAAAATTATTTGTCTTATGCCAATCAACTATTGGTACCATCAAGGTCTAATGTTTTCAATGTTGTTTTTCAGGCTTCAAAAGAATCCACCAAAATTATTGACAATAGATCTACATACTATTGAAAAATTATTGACAATGTTTCTTTTATAAAAATTAATATAAATATAAACGATACACAAAACTTCATTATAAATCCTGCTAAAAACCCTATAAGGGTTCCTAAGGATGCTTTAAATGCTTTTTTAAAACCTAGATTGTTAATTAATTCACCCGAAAGTGCTCCTATAAAAGGACCAGTTAAAATTCCCACTGGTCCAACAAAGATCCCAATTATTAATCCAATTGCGGCTCCTATAGTACCCTTATTTGTTCCGCCAAGTTTTTTTAAACCAATAATTGGAATAATTAAATCTAAAACAAAAACTGAAATAGCTATTATAAAACTTCCTAAGAGAAAATAAAAATTTAAAGATATGAATGATGTAAAATTTAAAAATAATAAACCAAACCAACTTGTTATAGGTCCAGGAATAATGGGAATAAAACTTCCAATTAGTCCAATCAAACAAAACAATAAGCCAATTATTAAATATAATATGTCCATTAAAACAATTAAAATAGTAAAATATAAATGTGAATTTTTGTAATTTACATTTGAAATGAAATTAATAAATTTTTTTCTTTTATTATCTTTAGTTTTAAGTTGTAAAAGCGATTATAATCTAAAAAAAATAGAAATCCCAACAATAATAACCAATTGGAACATTAACGATGAACCCCCATCAATAAAATTATGTGATCAGTTAGATTCACAGGTGGAAAGAAATATTTGTTTTCAAGAAAAACTCATAAAATTAATCTTTGATAATATTGATTTAAGTGAAGTTGTTGTCGAGTATAATTTAAATGACACATTAATTCTATCTATTTTAATTGATACAAAAGGAAAAATTTCTTTATTAAGAAGTGTTATCCCTCAAAAAGTTAAAATACAGATACCGCTAATTGATACTCTATTAATAAAAGCTATAAGAAAACTGCCAAATATATTACCTGCTACTAAAACGAATATTGGAGTTCAGGTAAGTTCTAGTTTCGAATTACCTTTAATATTAAAAACAAAGTAATTATATAAATATTGGAATCTAAAAAAGAAAGAATAATTTTAGGAATTGACCCGGGCACTACAATAATGGGTTTTGGTTTAATTAAGGTAATTAACAAAGAAATGTTTTTTATACAATTAAACGAATTAATTTTGAATAAATATGATGACCACTATATAAGACTTAAGCATATTTTTGAAAGAACTATTGAGTTAATTGATGCGCACAATCCCGACGAAATTGCTATTGAAGCACCCTTCTTTGGAAAAAATGTTCAATCAATGTTAAAACTAGGAAGGGCACAAGGGGTTGCTATGGCGGCAGGACTTTCTAGAGAGATACCTATTACAGAATACGCTCCAAAAAAAATTAAAATGGCTATTACAGGAAACGGAAATGCTTCTAAAGAACAAGTTGCTAAAATGCTACAAAGTCTATTGTCTATTAAAAAATTACCAAAAAATTTAGATTCAACAGATGGTCTGGCAGCTGCTGTGTGCCATTTTTATAATTCTAACACCATAACATCTGGGAGCAAGTACAGCGGATGGGAGTCCTTTGTCAAAAAAAACCCAACTAGATTAAAATAATTTAAATTGTCAGGCATATATATTCATATACCTTTTTGTAAACAAGCTTGTCACTATTGTAATTTTCATTTTTCAACATCAATGAAAAATAAAAATGAAGTATTAAAAGCTATGTCAAAAGAAATAGAAATTAAATCAATTTCTTTTAATGAATTAGTAGAAACTATTTATTTTGGTGGAGGAACCCCTTCTCTTTTGGAAATTGATGAAATTGATTGTTTAATTGATATGGTTTGTAAAAAATTTAAAACTTCTTCTAACCTAGAAATTACTTTAGAGGCAAATCCAGACGACTTAACTAAAGATAAATTAAATAAACTATCGAATAGCAAGATAAATAGATTAAGTATTGGAGTTCAATCTTTTGTAGATCGTGATTTGAAAATAATGAATAGAGCACATAACTCAAATGATTCTAAAAAATGTATTGAGAATGCGAAAAATTATTATGAAAATATTTCTATCGATCTCATATATGGAATGCCTGAAAGTAATTTAAAATCGTGGGAATTAAATTTAGATTTAGCAACTTCTTTTGATATAAGTCATATTTCGGCTTACGCTTTGACAGTAGAGCCAAAGACAGCCTTAGAAAGATACGTGAGAAAAGGAGCAATAAAGCTTCTAGATGAAGATATTATTTTTAAGCAATATGAATTAATGTTTAAAAAGTTAACAACCAAAAAATATATTAATTATGAGTTCTGTAGTTTTGGAAAAGAGGGTTATTTTTCTAAAAATAATACAGCCTATTGGCTTAGAAAAAAATACATAGGAATTGGACCTTCTGCTCATAGTTTTAATGGTAATTCTAGAAGTTGGAATATTTCCAATAATATTTTATATATAAAGGCTATAGAAAATAATGAAATGTTTTATGAAAGTGAGAAATTGTCTATAACTGATCAATACAATGAGTATGTAATGACTGGGCTAAGAACTATGTGGGGTGTTTCTACAGATTATTTAAATGAAAATTTTGGATTAAATTATAAAAATTATTTTATTAAAAAATCTCAGAAATTTATCGATTCCAACCATTTGAAAACAGAAAACAATGTGATTAAAACAACTATTAATGGAAAATTTTTATCAGATGGGATCGCTTCGGACTTATTTATAGTTGACTTTAAGAATTAGATTTATAAAGATTAGTAAATTGATAATAAAATTTAGATATTGTTTCAATTCCCATGTAAAAATTAGACAACCCGTAGTGTTCGTTTGGCGAATGTATTGCATCGCTATCTAAGCCAAACCCCATTAATATAGTTTTACTGTCAAGCTCTTTTTCGAATAAAGCAATTATTGGAATACTTCCTCCGTCTCTAGTCGGTATAGGCTTTAAGTTAAAAACTTCTTCATATGCGTTACTGGCTGCTTGAAATCCGATTGTATTTGTAGGAGCAACGTAGGGTTCTCCACCATGATGCTCTATTACTTTTGAGGTTACTCCTTTAGGTGTAATATTCTTTATATGTTTAGCGAAAAGAGAACTTATCTCTCTCCAGTTTTGTCCTGGAACTAATCTCATTGAAATTTTAGCATTTGCTTTGCTAGGTAATACTGTTTTAGAGCCTTCATCCGTATATCCTCCCCAAATTCCATTCACATCTAAGGCAGGTCTAATTGATTGCCTCTCAATTGTAGAATAACCAAGTTCTCCGTGTATAGAATTTATTCCGATAGATTCTTCAAATTCATCAATGCTAAAAGGGATTAAGGAACTTGCCTTTTTTTCATCATCGGAAGACTCGGACACCTTATCGTAAAAACCTGGAATAGTGATTTTATTTTTAGAATCGTGAAGTGATGAAATCATTGAAGATAGAATGTTTATAGGATTTGCAACAGTTCCTCCATAATGACCAGAGTGTAAGTCTCTGTTGGGTCCAGTTATTTCAACTTCCATATAAGAAAGTCCTCTAAGCCCCGTGGTAATTGATGGAATAGTTTTACTAATCATTCCAGTATCAGAAACTAAAATAATATCATTAGAAAGCTTTTCTTTATTTTCTTTAACAAATATCTCAAGATTATCACTTCCTATTTCTTCTTCTCCTTCAATCATAAACTTTACATTGCAAGGTAGATCTCCGTGGTCTAGCATAACTTCTAAAGCCTTTACATGCATAAACATTTGTCCTTTATCGTCACATGATCCGCGTGCAAAAATAGCTCCTTCAGGATGAATTTTTGTTTTTTTAACATAAGGTTCAAAAGGATCTTTATCCCATAAATTTATTGGGTCAACAGGTTGAACATCATAATGACCATAAACAAGAATAGTTGGTAGGTCGTAGTCTATTATTTTTTCCCCATATACAATTGGATGCCCTTTTGTTTCGCATATTTCACAATTGTTTAAACCTAAATTTAAAAGGTGTTTTTTAATTAATTCAGCTGCTAATCTGGTATCAGAATCATTTTCTTTAAGTGCACTTATAGACGGTATTCTTAGTAACTCAAATAATTCATTTAAAAAACGTTCCGAATTTTTTTCAATATAATTTTTAAATTTTTTCAATATATTTTTTTTGTAAATGTAATTAAATATGTTTTTTTGACATAGCGAAATCAATAGGGATATTATAATAATCTTGCTTATATTTGCTTCCCTTTTGCGGGTGTGGTGAAATTGGTAGACACGCTAGACTTAGGATCTAGTGCTTCGCGGCTTGGGGGTTCGAGTCCCTTCACCCGCACATAAAATTAAAACCTCAATAAATCTTTTGAGGTTTTAATTTCTTTTCGACCAGATCTCATAAACTGGATCACCTTTGCTACTATAACCTTTGTGATGCCAATTTTCGTTTAATAATTCGTAGTTGAATTTCAAACTAAGACCAGCTTTAGAATCATCTTTGGAGAAGAATTCGATATTTTCTGAGTATTCCCCGTTAATTGTCGAATAGGTTCCTCCGCCAGTTCCCATAAATTTTTTAGTTTCACTATTGTATGCTATCCATTGAAACCTAGTTCCAGATAAAATTTTCATAGTTTTTCTTGGTTTATTAACATCTCTTAATTGTTTTTTTCCATCCCTAATTCTTGCAGACATCAACCAAGGCCCTTCAAGTTTTCCAGGCTTTCCGCTGTCAATTCTCTTAAAAGTCGTATCGCTGTCAACTATAGACATCACAGAGTCATTAATTTGAACTTTAAAAGTTACTTGAGAACCTACTCGATTAGAATTATTTGTATCAAATTCTACTTTTTCTGTTATAGAATCTCCTTTTAATTTCCACGTTCCTCCGTTGGAATAAATAAATTTACCAGTCTTAGATTCATAAGTACAGATTGCTTGATATCCCTTTGTAAAAATCACAATACTTTTTAATTCTTTTCCATTTTCTGAAGTATGATTTCTTTCCCATGCTCCAATAAAACTTTGCGCATAAATATTGGTCACAAATAATGTATGAATTACTAAAAAGATTATTTTTTTCACTTTTTTTGTTTCAAATATGAAATTACTTTTTCAGAAGCTCCTAAGTTATTTTGTATATATTGGTAATTAGTTTGCCCCATTTTATTCCGAATTTCTTGATTTCTTAAAAGAATATTTATTTCATTTTTAAATGAATGTTCATTTTCAACATAAATAACTCCTTTTAAATTAATAAGATCCGCAACTTCTGCAAATTTTTTAAAATTCTTACCAACTATAACAGGAATTTTAAATATGGCAGGTTCTAGCGTATTGTGAAGTCCTGTACTTCCCATTCCTCCCCCAACGTATGCAATATCAGCATAATTATAAAGAGATGTTAATAAACCAATTGAATCAATAATAAGCACTGAGCATTCTATTGCATTGATCTTATTTAGTTCAGACATTAAAACTGTTTTCTTTTTAATTAGGTTTTTTATTTTTTTTATTTTTTTCAAATCAATTTGGTGAGGAGCTATAATAAAGCAAACATCATCTTTTTTGTAAGTATTAATAAATTTTATAATTAGTTCTTCATCTTCTCTCCAAGTGCTACCAGCAATTATACATTTTTTTGATCCTTTAAACTCATTAATATGTTTGATTTGGTTATTTTGATCAGGGAGTTCATTTACTCTTTCAAATCTAGAGTCTCCCATAACACTACAATTATTAAAATTATTAATTTTTAATACGTTCTTAGAGCTTTTGTTTTGAACAAAAAAGTGATCAAAGGCTTCTAAATTTTTTTTCATCCAAAATCCATAAGTTTTAAAAAACCAATGATTTTCTCTAAAAACACCCGCTAATAGGTAAGTGGGCACCTTCTTTTTTTTAAGATATTTTAAAAAATTTGGCCAGAACTCATATTTGATAAATACTGCAATTTTTGGATTTACTAAATCAATGAACTTCTTTGCATTATAAGAGGAATCTAAAGGTAAGTATATAGTTAAATCACTTATTGAATTGTTTTTTCTTACTTCATATCCTGATGAAGAGAAGAATGATAGAATTATTTTATGATCCTTATATAGGGATTTAATTTTTTTAAATACCGGAAGCCCCTGTTCGTATTCACCAAGTGAAGCTACATGAAACCATATGTATTTTTCTTCTTTAGAAATATAAGATTTTAAGTCATTAAAAATTTCTTTTCTCTGGTTAACAAATTTATATATTGTTTTATTGAAGAACTTAAGAACATAAAGGATTAATTGAATTATTAGAATTAATAAGTTATAAAGTATGTTCATTCTATATATAATTATACTAAAGTAGTATTTTGTAAATATATTTAATATTAAAGCCCTGTATTTTATTATTTTTACTTAAAATATTTTTTATGAAAAAAATTCAAATGGTGGATTTACAAAGCCAATACAAGTATATAAAAGATAAAGTTGATGATTCCGTAATTAATGTCATGGAAAATGCTTCGTTTATTAATGGTCCATCTGTAAAAAGTTTTCAAAAAAATTTGGAGAATTACTTAGGAGTTAAACATGTGATTCCCTGTGCAAACGGAACAGACGCCCTTCAAATTGCTATGATGGGTTTAAATTTAAGTTCAGGCGATGAGGTAATCACTGTAGATTTTACGTTTGCATCAACAGTAGAGGTAATTGCATTATTGAAATTAACCCCTGTTTTAGTTGATGTAGAATTAGACACCTATAATATAGATTGTGTTAAAATCAGAAAAGCTATTACTTCAAAAACAAAAGCAATTGTTCCGGTACATTTATTTGGACAATCAGCAAACATGGATGAAATAATGCAAATAGCGAAAGAACATAATCTTTTTGTTATCGAGGATAATGCACAAGCAATAGGTTCACAATATCAATTTAGTTCGGGCTCTAAGGTAAAAACAGGTACAATAGGAGATATAGGCACTACTTCTTTTTTTCCATCAAAGAATTTGGGTTGTTACGGAGATGGGGGTGCGTTATTTACAAATGACGACGACTTGGCACATACAATAAGAGGGATTGTAAATCACGGCATGTACAAGAGATATCATCACGATGTGGTAGGGGTAAACTCTAGATTAGACAGTATACAAGCTTCTATTTTGGATATTAAATTAGATTTATTAGACGATTATAATTCAAGAAGATATTCTTCTGCAAAATTATATTCAGATAAATTAAAAGATAATACAGACATAATCATACCATTTTTTAAGAAAGATGAAATATTTCATGTATTCCATCAATATACAATTCGTATACTAAACAATAAAAGAGATGATCTTGCAAAGTATTTGTCAGATTTAAATATTCCTTTTGGCATATATTATCCCATTCCTCTTCATAGACAAAAAGCTTACAAGGATAAAAGGTATAATGAAGAAGATTTCCAAAATACAAATCTTTTAAGTGAGCAAGTTATTTCACTTCCAATGCATTCTGAATTGGAGTTGGATCAAATAGATTTTATTTGTGAAAAAATAAATATTTTTTTAAAGTAGCGGAGTACTAACTATTGCTTCTCTATTGATTTTTTTAATTAAACCTTGAAGAACTTTTCCAGGTCCAACTTCAATAAATTCGCTTGCTCCGTCCTCAATCATTTGATTGATGCTTTGAGTCCATCTCACAGGAGATGTTAATTGTGAAATTAAATTTTCTTTTATACGAATTACTGAAGTTTCTCCAATTCCATTAACATTTTGATATATTGGGCAAATTGGTTGATTAAATTCAGCTTCATTAATTGCTTTTGAAAGCTCTTCTTTTGCTTCGTTCATTAGCTCAGAATGAAATGCACCTCCAACAGGAAGAATCAATGCTCTTCTAGCTCCTTTTTCAACAAGAATTTCACAAGCTTTTTTAACTGCTAGATTTTCTCCAGAAATTACTACTTGACCTGGACAATTATAATTTGCAGCTACTACATTACCGTTAACATTGGCGCAAACATCTTCAATAATATGATTATCAAGTGCAAGTATAGCCGCCATCGTTCCTTTGGAATTTTCACATGCTCTTTGCATTGCCATTGCTCTTATAGAAACGAGCTTCAATCCATCTTCAAAACTTAAAACTTTAGCGGCAACTAGTGCGGAAAATTCTCCAAGAGAATGCCCAGCCACTTTTTTTGGATTAAAGGATTTTCCCAAAATTTTTAAGACAGCCATTGAATGAACAAAAATTGCAGGTTGAGTTACTTTGGTTTGAGTTAAATCTTCATTTGAACCATTAAACATTATTTTAGAGATATTGAATCCTAAAATATCCTCTGCATACTTAAACATTTCTTTTAAAGAAGTGTGCTTTTGGTAAAGGTCGTTACACATTCCGGTAAATTGTGAGCCCTGACCAGGAAAAACGTATGATTTCATTTATTGTTTTTTATTATACCTAATAAAAGTAAAGTCAAAGTTGTGCTTTTCATCTTTAAATCTTTCTTCTCTACTAACTTCGTTCCAAATTTTATAATCAATTTCAGGGAAAAAAGCATCTCCTTCAAACTCAGTATGAACTCTTGTTAATTCAATTCTGTCGGACAATAGTATGCTTTGACTATATATTTCTCCTCCTCCAATAATAAATGGTTGTTTGTCTTCTTTAGCTTTTTCTAATGCTTCAAAAATAGAATGAACAACAATAGCATCATTAGCCACATAACCATGTTTTCTAGTAATAATAATATTAGTTCTGTTAGGTAGAGCTTTTGGCATAGATTCAAAGGTTTTTCTACCCATAATTACACAGTGACCTTTCGTTAACTCTTTAAAGTGTTTCAGGTCATCAGAAAGATGCCATATAAGTTTATTGTCATTTCCAATCACATTATTTTCTGAAGCAGCAGCAATTAATGTTATGCAATTACTTGAATTATTTTGATTGAATATTTCTGATTCGGCCATGAGTCTAGCTTCTTTTTCAACTTCTATTTTTATTTTTGCAATTTTTAATTCTTGTTTAGCAACCAGTTTTTTTATTTGTTCCTTCTCCCAATTCTTACCCATAAACCTATTGGTTATATAAACATTATATGTGTGTATTGAGAATAATAAAAACCAAAATGAAACAGCTAAATAGGACCATGGGTAATTAAAAAAAACAATTTGTTCTTTAAAATTAAATAATAGATTAATTGTAAGTAAAGAGATATTCCCAAAAAACATTAAAGAAAAATGATAAAACAATATTTTTTTTTGTTTTGCTCTTCTTTGAGCGTTTTCAACAAGTTTGATTTGCTCTTCGTTAATTTTGTCGTTATTTTCGTTTTTAAATAACATATAATTTAGAATCTTAAATAACAAAAGTAAGATTTTAAAATAAATTATTTAGTGCTTAATTTTATAATATGAATTTCCCCATTTCAGATAAATATGTATATTTTGATTCTGCTAAATCTTCAGGCATGTATCAAGAACTTTTAGATTGGAGAAAAAATCATGACAGTATGCTGTTAGAGATGGGGAGTCAGTTAAGAATAAATCATAAAGCTTTTATTGATGATTTTAGAAGTGGAGTAGGAAATTTTTTTTGTTCAAATAAAATGGATGTTTATTTAACTCAAAGTTTTTCTATTGGATTTAAATCATTATTAAATATTTTAGATTCTGATTTAAAATTTTTGCTTATTAATAACGATTACCCATCAATATTAGAGCAAGTTAAATCGAACGGCTTCCAATATAATTTTGTTGAAAATAAAGACAACCTTGAAGAATCAATTTTAAAAGGAATAGAGTTGCATAGTCCGCAGGTTTTAGTTCTAACTATAGTTCAGTATATAAATGGATTATTAATTGATTTAGATTTTTTAAAAGAATTAAAAAAAACTTACCCAAATCTTTTAATTATTGCAGATGGAACTCAATTTTGTGGAACACGAGATTTTAATTTTGAAAGCTCTGCTTTAGATGTTTTAATTTCAAGCGGATATAAGTGGATGTTTAGTGGTTTTGGAAATGGTTTTCTATTAATAAAAAGAAAATTTGTAAAACAGTTTTTGAATAAAAACTCTAATAAATACGGAGAATTAGCTTTTTCTTTAGCCTTTGAGCCTGGCAATATAGACACCCTTAACTTTGGAAGTCTGTTATTTTCTATAAATAAAATTTTAGATTTTGGATTATCTAACATTGAAAATAGACTTAAATATTTATCAAATTATGCCAAACAAAAATTTATTGAAAACGAACTCTTAGAAAATCATATAGTTAAAAGAAAGAATCATTCTAATATTTTTAATTTAAAAGGGGGAGATTCTCTTTATAATAAACTAATTACGAATAATATTATTTGTTCTAGAAGAGGAAGCGGAATTAGAGTAAGTTTTAACTTTTATAATAAAAAAAAAGAAATAGACTACCTACTCACTTTTTTCAATAAAATTTAATCAATTAGAACAAAAGTAGAGACTCCTGAGTTTGAAGTACTGCCATGATTGTCTTTTGTTACTATTCTCCAATAATATGTGCCAGAATCATTGAGAGAAACAGTTTTTTTTGTAGTCGAATAATTACTTTCTATTTTGGTGGACGCATTTTGTTTATCTAAATAGACATCAAACGTATGAGTATCCGAAGAATCAATATCAGCAAATGTCCAGGACAATTCTATATCTCCTGTAGTAAATGTTTTTCCTGGTTTAGGTGCAACTATTTCCGCTGGAAATGGAGCGTGATTTTTTTGAGGACTTCCTGAAAGATAAAACTTCCAAGTAGGACTAGCTTTGGTTGTAGTACTTTCATTTTTTGAAATGATTTGCCAAGAATATGGAAATCCTTTGTCGAGGGTTATTTCCACATTATTCGAAGTTGTTGTTTGAGATACTGAAATCTGATTTGACAAATTTTTCACAACAATATCATAAGATGTCGTGTTTTTAGAATTTCCCCATTCAAATTTGACGGCCTCTACCTGTAAGCATTCAGAATTATTTTCAGGCTTAGAAAGCACAGCTGCTTCAGGTTTGGGAATTTCAACTTCGCCAGTACTGTCTCCGCTGTTGCTACTATCACCACCGCCGCCGCAAGAAATTAATAAAAAAGTGGTAATTAAAAACGATTTGATTACTATATTTTTCATTCTCTAATTACTTTAATTGATTTTTTAATTGTTTCCGAGTCAACTTTCAGAATGTACAGTCCTGATTTTACTTCTGAGAAAGGTACGTTCAATGATCTTGAATAAGGTACTTTATCGTTTCTGGTCCATATTACTCTTCCAGTGATATCAAACAAGGTCATGTTTATATTTTCATCATTACCACCAACCCATAGTTTTGAGGATTCGTTGGCTGGATTAGGACTAAGTAGGATATTTTCAGAAATGAATATAATTTCTTCATAAATTCCTTGGCATTCCAGTTCGGTAGTAACTTTTATTACATTAATTCCAGGACTAAGCGATAAGTCTATGTTATTATCATAAGTAGTAATCAAGTTTCCATTTAATACCACATTATATTTTGTTCCCCCGTTTAAATCTAATGCTACTGATTCTTTATCTCTGTTGACATTAGAAATAACAGTAATGTCTGCAGGCTCAGTTATATTGGCATTAAACTTTTGTTTTAAAGTGGTAAATAAAGTTGATGTTAAAATTACTTCATAATTACCAGCTTTTAATTTGTCTTTAGACCAAGTTGAAGTAGAGATATTTTCGGGTGTAAAGGTAAACCCACTTGGTCCGTTAATTTCTATTTTAAATGGTTGTGTGAAGGTTCCTTTAATGGTCATAGAAATACTTCCATTATCAGATTCTTTACAGGTTTCGTTAGTAGATTTCAATGAAAATGTATCTTTTGCTACTGGATTAGGATCACAAACGTCGCCAATACCATCTTTATCAAAATCTTTTTGATCTGCATTGGAAATAGTAGGGCAATTGTCTATTCCAAATTTGATTCCGTCTCCGTCCATATCATAATTCCAATTAAATTGAGTTGCTACAGAATTTCCATTCGATGCAGCATCAGTAAACTTGTTTGCAATGATATCTAAGGAACAATCTCCTTGTTCGGTAGGAGTGAAAGTAGCCGTGTAAGTTTTTCCACTTCCAGCAAAGGAACTAATGGTCCCATTACCAGTACTAATGTCTCCAGCTACGAAATTAGAAGTAACCTCACTAGAAGTAAATGTTAAGTTAATACTTGAGTCATTTGTCATACTTCCATCTGTAACACCACTTGTTGTACTCACTATAGTAATAGTTGGTGTTACACTATCGTAAGTCCAATTAAATTGATTAGCTGCAGTATTGTTGTTAGTGGCAGCATCGGTAAATGTGTCTTTGGCTACATTGATTGTGCAAGCCCCTTGAGCTGTTGGTGTAAAAGTAGCGGTGTAAGTTTTTCCACTTCCTGTAAAAGAACTAATGGTTCCGTTACTAACTGTAATATCTCCAGCTGTAAAATTGGAAGTAGATTCATTAGACGTAAAAGTCAAAGCAATCGTAGCATTATTTGTGATACTTTGATTTGTAACACCAGTTGTTGTACTTATTATGGTTATAGTTGGTCCTATATTGTCATAATTCCAATTAAATTGACTCGAAGCGGTATTGTCGTTAGAGGCAGCATCTGTAAATTCATCTTTTGCTACATCAATGGTACAGTCTCCTGTTCCAGTAGGTGTAAAAGAGGCAGTATAAGTAGTTCCACTTCCAGCAAAAGAACTTATAGTTCCGTTACTAACTGTAATATCATTAGAAACAAAATCAGAAGAGGATTCGCTAAGGGTGAAAGTCAGTGCGATCGAAGTATCATTTGTAACACTTCCATCTGTTACTCCACTTGTTGTACTTGTAATGAAAATATTTGGAGGTGTATTGTCAATAACTAGCGCCTTGTTTGCTCCAAGTGAATTGGCAGCACCAGGACTAACTAAAGTCAAGGTAGCAATGTTTAAAGCAGCATCTTTTATAGTTCCAGAGTTTAGAGAAAGAGAGTTAGTGGCAGCATAATCTAAATCACTTGACGTGTGACCTGAACCTACCGTATAATTAAAAGTTAAAGTATTAGTTCCTGAACCACCAGTATAATTTACTACAGCATCAGAGCTTCCCGTTTCCAGGGTTATTTGTGGTGTTCCTGTAACATTAACGAGTTCGTTAAATGCAACATTAATTGGAATTATTTCTCCTACTTTGTAAGAACCATCAGCCTTATTAGAATTTACATTTGTGATTGTTGGAACCGCATTATCAAAAGTCCAATTGAACTGATTAGCAGCAGTATTATTTTCATTGGCTGCATTCGTAAATGTATTTGCATTAACATCAACTGTACAAGCTCCTTGTCCACTAGGTGTAAAAATTGCTGAGTAACTTACTCCACTTCCCACAAAAGAGCTAATCACTCCGTTTGTGACAGTAATATCTTCAGCTAAAAAATTTGTTGTTGAACTGCTGATATCAAAAGTAACATCAATAGAAGAATTATTGGTGTTGCTACCATCAATAACTCCACTTGTTTTGCTAGTTATTCTAATTCCTGGAAACCTAGTATCTATTACCAGTGCTTTGTTTGCTCCAAGTGAATTGGCAGCACCAGGACTAGCTAAAGTCAAGGTAGCAATGTTTAAAGCAGCATCTTTTATAGTTCCAGAGTTTAGAGAAAGAGAGTTGGTGGCAGTATAATCTAAATCACTTGATGTATTTCCATCGGCAACTGTATAATTAAATGTTAAAGTATTGGTTCCAGTTCCTGAACTGTAATTTGCTACTGCATCAGGATTCCCTGTTTCTAACGTAAGAGTTGGTACACCAGTTACGTTAACAACCTCATTAAAGGAAACGGTAATTGGAATTATATCAAGTGTGTTGTAAGTTCCATTTGCCTTTGATGAGGTTATATTTGTTACAGTTGGAACCACGTTATCAAAAGTCCAATTAAATTGTGAGGCAGCAGTATTATTATTTGAGGCAGCATCTGTAAACTTGTCTTTAGCTACATCAACTGTACAAGCACCTTGTCCAGAGGGTGTAAAAGTAGCAGTATAAACTGTTCCGCTTCCAGAAAATGAACTAATAGTTCCATTGGAAACAGTAATATCACTAGCAATAAAATCGGATGAAGATTCACTTATTGTAAAAGTCAAAGCAATTGTTGCGTCTTCTGTAGCGCTACCGTCAGTCACTCCACTAGTTGTACTAGCGATAGTTACGGTTGGAACCACGTTGTCAAAAGTCCAATTAAATTGAGAGGCAGCAGTATTGTTGTTTGCGGCAGCATCTGTAAATTTATCCTTGGCTACATCGATTGAACAAGCACCTTGTCCAGAGGGTGTAAAAGTGGCAGTATAAGCTGTTCCGCTTCCAGAAAAAGAACTAATGGTTCCATTACTAACAGTAATGTCTTCGGCAGCAAAATCTGAGGTTGTTTCACTAACTGTAAAAGTCAAAGCAATTGTTGCATTATTAGTAGTGCTTCCATCAGTTACTCCACTAGTTGTACTGGTAATTACAACTGTAGGGGGAGTAGTATCTGAATTGGTTGGTTTAAATTTTGAAGAAAAAATTCCTCTACCATAAGTAGATGCAAAAACTTTGTAATCGTCTCTCATTTCTAAATCAGTAACCCTAACTTGAGTCATTCCATTGTTTCCTTGGACCCAATTTGGAGAAGCATCGTTTAGGTTTTTAGTATACCAAACTCCTAAGTCCGTGCCAATAATCACCTCATCTTCTGCAAGAGGATTAAATAAAACAGCTCTAACGGGCATGTCAGGAAGATCTCCCTCTCTACTTTCCCATGTAGTTCCACCGTCTTCACTATACCAAATATTGTTAACTCCATAATTGTGAAAAGTCACTAAGATATCGTTTTCATTTTCACCATATTCAATATCCGAAATACTTCCATTAAATGAAGCACTGGAAATATCTGTCCACGTTGCTGTAGGTTGGCTTTCAGCATCTGCGGGAAGTGTCACGTTTGCTTTTAAAAGTTTACCATTTCTTAAGCCTACCAACAAAATGGAACTGTCAGTTCCAAAAGGCGATACAGTCAAAGTACTAATTTGAGAATTTAATAATCCTCCATCGTTGGGTACTGTTTCTTTTCTTGGATCAAAACCTGAGACAAACTCATCATCCCAATCAAAATACATTGTAACGCGGTTAATTCCAGAAGCTAATCCGTTAGAATATAAAATTCCTTCCTTAGAATCTAAAGCTTGTGCATTTATGAAGGTACCATGACTATCAATAGAACTATTAAGAGTGAATCTACTTGCACGTCCAAAAGCATCAAGTTGGTCAAAATTATAGACCACAATAGAATTATCGTAAACATAATTTGCAATTAGGTATCTTTTAGTTGAATCTTGAGAGAACATAGTGGCCGCTCCGTCACCACTCTTAAATCGGACACCAGAGCTTGTTGAATTTGTGTTGTCAGCGATTATTTGACTACCATTGTCTTGTAAACCAGCGGCTATAACATCATCATTTTCATCAATGATTAATTCAGCACCTTCCCATTTAGTGTTATTTGTACCATATATTTTGGAAGTTAATCCTTTAAACATTTCAGAGGGAGCAACACCAATTGTATAAATTTGAGTTGTGTTAAAACCAAAATTTCGAGATGAAATTCCTACTGTTCCTTCCGCGTTTCGTCTCTGCACTTCTGTATCTGTTTTTGAGTATGAGATTCCTCCATCATTTCCAAATAATTTTTTTGATGAATTATTGTTAGCAAAAGTTATAAAGTGTTGGTCAGCATGTACCCAACTTGCTTGTAAGGAAGCTAAATTATTATTATTAGACCATCTCGAGATTTGAGTCCAAGGATTAGAACCATCCGAAGTTACCCCTCCAGTGGTTGATCTAAAAAGATTAATTCCTCCAACGTATACTGTGTTTGGATTATCTGGATTAGTGTCAATCATTATATCATACCAAGATTGTCCTCTTGTGAAATCAGCTTCAGAAATTCCAGTATCAACATCGTTAGGTAATGTAAGGGCAGTAAAAGTTACTCCGTCAGTTGATTTAACCAATTTTGGGCCTGAAGAATAGGCATAAATGGTTCCATCTGAAGCAATTTCCATTTCTGTTCTCGATCCACCAGAAATAGTATGTTTTACTTCAAATTCAGTTATTTCACCAGAGGATGTAGAACTTAATAATGTTCCTCCACCTAAACCGTTGATAACACCAGTTGAT
>ENA-OSJC01000859-OSJC01000859.1-marine-metagenome-genome-assembly--contig:-NODE-859-length-27539-cov-6.154978_pt1 | contig 27539 bp, 41 predicted proteins | sample MGYA00237885_ERZ534234 | MGnify/ENA primary metagenome ERZ534234 (study PRJEB26413, sample SAMN06343907) | marine metagenome | isolation source: coastal waters | place: Atlantic Ocean: West Antarctic... | reverse complement strand
TCATCATTCATCATAATGTTTAAATTAAAACCTTGATTTGATAATAAACCCAAATCGTGCTTAATAGCATTTAATTTACCTTGTGATTCTTGCAATTCTTTTAATTCTTCTTTACTAATTTTTGACATTTTTATTATTTTATGATTAAGTTATAAATATAGTAATTATTTACATTTACATTCTTGCTTTAATAAATCAACTTCTGCTTTTAGTTCTTGTATTGACTTAATTAATAAAGGAACTATTTGAGAGTAATCAACTGATTGCATTTCTTCTGCATCTTTATTTCCTGAAACTGCATCTGGTAAAACTTCTTTAAGTTCGTGAGCCATAACTCCATAACTTCTGCTTTTATCTGTTTTCCATTTAAAGTCATAAACAGGTATTTTAGAAACCATATTTAATCCTGCAAAATCTTGTAAATCTTCTTTTAATCTATAATCTGAAGTTGTGCTATAAATAGTAACTGACCCACTTGTTTGAATTTTTCCAACTGATCCATTAGTGTTAATAAACTCATAATGAAAATGTGCAGTAGCTGCATTTATAGCACTTTGCCAATAAGATTTTCCTGTTGCTCCAGTAACTAAACGAAGTCCATAATTACTTGCACTTGGCCCTGAATTATAGTTACTCATAGCAATTGCGACATCCCCCCCAGATGTTATTTTCATTCTTACATTAGAGCCTCCAGTAGCAAAATCTAAATCTTGTTCATCAGCCAATATATAAGCCATTCTTGTAGTTCCATCATTTTGATAAAAACCAATTATAGATTCATCAGCTACTCCATTGTTTCTGCCTATTATATTAATTGCACTACCCCCACCATTTGCTTGTACTGTTAAGGGAGCATCTATATTAGAAGTCATTATACCTACGTTTCCTGTAAAGGTTGCATTTCCAAGATGTGACAAAGTTAAAGCCGCTGCGTTACTACCTGTATGAAAATTTAAATTAGCTGAACCTGCTGTTGCTGTATTTTGTATAAAACTCCAATTATTACTACTACCATTTAAATCGTTTTTAATAGACAAACCTCTACCTGGTAAATTTAATTGAGAACCAGTACCTGCATAAATACCCGTACTACCCATACCTACAATACCTGCAAAAGTTGCGTTTCCAGCTTCATCTATCGTTAATCTATCCGCTAAAGTGCCACCACCAATAGTCTGAAATGTCATAGTAGCATTGTCATTAGAATCAGTATTTTGAACTGTTTTAATGCCTCCATAAATATTATTTTGTCTACTAAAAGCAAGACCGCCACCTCTTCCTGCACTTGCTGCCTGATCTTCCTCTATAATAAGTACAGCCCTTGTATCTCCGCTAACACTTGGGCTACCATCGATCTCAACTCTTCCTTCAAAAGTTGAGTTTCCTGCATCAGATATTCTTAGTGTAATTTCATTAGAAGAGTTAGAAAATAGCATTCCTAAACCATTATCTCCTACTGTTATTTTACCCAATTGAGAACCTTCTCCTGTGAATTTTATTTGTGGTCTTTGTGAGCCTACTGTATCGTCAGCGTCATCTATTGTTAAAAATTCTGCTGAATCATCACTATTTCCTAAAACACTAACAGTCCCTGCGAAAGTTGCAGTAGTTCCTATTAAACCTCCTGTAAGAGTTCCCCCTACTAAAGGTAAAAACACACCTGCTCCCGGTGTTAATCCATCTACATAGGCTTTAGTAACAAAGTTAGCAGCAGAAGTTGGTGTAATTCCACTTACTAAACCTGTAAAAAATGCAGCTCCTGAAGTATCTATTTTAAATCTATCGTTAGTTCCTAAACTACCATTAGAATCTGAAATTTTAAAGGCATTACTATCACTTCGATCAATACCCATAGACATACTGTTTCCATCAGTTTGAAAACCTATTACAACATCATCAATAGAACCAGAGCCAATAAGCAAAGAGGTTTGTTGCCCAACTCGATTAATTAAAACAGTTGATTTAAATGTATTTGTTACACTTGTTCCATTGGCAGTTATACCGCCTGAAAAAATTCCATTAGCTGCTGTAATATTGCCTGTAGTTATATCTGATGAAGTTAAAGTAGATGTAACTCCTAAAGTTCCTGCTACTAAAGTATTTCCATTTACTGCATTAACTGTAAATTTATCTGTATTAACTGCAAAGTCTCCAGTTACATCTAAATCGCTGTTAAAAATGGCATTTTGAGTCGTATCTATTGTCATAGCAGGATTTGATGCTGTACCAAAAGTAAGACCTCCCTGTTTGCTAGTAATTCCTAAAGTATTATTATTTAAAGAAATTATAGCTCTTTGAGTTGCTGCACTATCTTGCCAGATAATATCTCCTAAAGTTCCTGAGCCAGAGCTATTACTATCTGAAAGAGTAAGAACTGGAATACCTTCATTTATAAAAATATCTTTAGTTAAAACAAATCTTGTAGACTCTTCCGTAATTGATGAATCTGATAAAGTTGAGCTTGCTCCTGATCCAGTCCAAATAGGTAGTTTTCCACCTGTTCCTGCGCCAGTCACTTGTCCAGTATTTCCAGAATCTACATAATCTTTTACAGCCGCTGAAGTTGGCAGTGTTGTATCATTGTTGTTAGCTGCTATGCCTTGAGCTTCTGTGATAAATTCTCCAATAGTTGCGCCTGTGGCTAAATTGCTTTTTAAAGTTCCAAACGTAGTAAGTCCAGTTATAGCTAGAGTACCTGTTCCTATAATATTTCCGCTCACATGAAGAGCTTCAGTAGGAGTTATTCCTATTCCTATTTGAGTTGTAGAGATATATAATGGTGTGACATTTCCTAGACCATCTGTAATCTGTTTAGCTACTGAGCCAAGTGGATCGTTGTCAATGCTTTTTAAAATAGCATCATAAGTAGCCGAAATTAATTGTCCTGTAAATGTTGCCAATTTGTTTTGTTTTTAATTGATTCTACTTTATTCTTTAAATATTTTTTAAGCAAGATTTCGTTTTTTTCTTGCTCATTTGTTTTATCTAACTTAACTGCCATCCTCCGAAACTACTTTGGTCATCTGGATATATATCTGGATAAGTATTTGAGTAATACTCAGGGAAATGCGCAGCGGCTTGATCCTGTAAATAGTCTATTAATCTATTGCTGAAATATTGTGCAGTTGTTCTTTCTTTTTCTATTAAAAAATCTACTTCATTTTTATCTGCATTAACTGCATTTTCTGAAGTATTTTTGAAAATTCCTTGATTAGAAATAGAGTAGGCTGCAAATGGTAAATATTCTACCATTGCCCAATGTGTTAAAGCAGGTTTTATATAATCAGTTACTAGAGTTAAGTAATGACCAGTCAAAGTGTTTGCTGTAATTTTTGCTTCTAGCTGCTCATAGAGTTCAGTTCCTAAAAATCTTTGAATCTGAATTTCCTGTGCTATGAAAATGTACTGAATAAATTTATCAGTATCAATGTTTCCATTAGCTGAAGTAAATCTGACTAGATCGTCTCTATTTATAAATAATACTTGTGCCATAGTTTAAATTTTAATTAGGGTATGCTCCTCGATTAGGCATATTTTCTGGTGCTGTTGCTGCTTGTTTTGATCCTCTAGGTTTTCTATTATAAGATTTAGGAATACTTCTAACTTTCTTATAATTATCTAAATTCTTTGAAGGTTCAGTGTTACTCTCAAGTCTAAAAAGAACTTTTTTGAAAATATGTCTGCAATAGATGCCGCCTTTAAATTTGAATAAATTGAAAGCTTTTCCTTTATGTCCTAGCTCTCTATTAACTCCTTCTCTAGAGGCTCTGTCAATATCTTCTAAAGTCCAGACTATTCCTGCATTAGCCATGTTCATCATATTTCTACAGAAGTCTCTTTGTGTTTTACTTGGCTTTCTTGATCCTATAGCATAAGTGTAGCGTATTTTATAAAGTCCGTTGTTAGAATCTAAATCACTATAAGAACTACCTTTATTTTTTGACTTAACTTCATCTGCTAAACCAAGCAAACCTCTTATTTTAGAAAGCGCACTTTTCTTTTCATCAATCAAGTAATTTGCCCAGTCTTCATTGTCAATATCGTCATCCGCATCTATTTCGTCAACAAAAACATAGTCTTCTGACATTTTATGTCCTGTTTCTGCTAGTGATCCAAGTATCTCTTTACTTTCATTTTCACTTAACTCATCTTCTGACATATACATAGACTTCGGCATTTTGTCATGAGACTTACAAGGCATAAACCAAATTGTTCCATTTTCATTATGCTCATGATGTCCTTTACAGCCTAATTTCTTTGCTTGAGCTTCAGCTTCTGCAACTGTCTTATAAGCTAAATTTCCGTCTATAGTTTTTAAATCTACTTCTACTTTTTGCTCCTCTATATCTTCTTGCTTAATTCCTGTCTCTTCTTCAATTTGATCATCTGTTAAGTCAGTCTCTTCATCCATAAAATCAAGCGGCTTGAGCGTTTTAAAGTATAAATTAAGAGCTATGTCATTAACTGATAAAAGATCGTCTAAAGCATCTATAACGATGTCCTGAGATGGCTTAATAACTATATTTAAAAATAAATCTGTTGCTGTCTGGATTTCATCTGCATTATTTCCTAAACCTCCTCCAGATTCTCTTATTCCCAGTAATAAAGGAGAGGTTATTCTGTGTCCTACCATTAATTTTTTTACGCACTCTTCAGATAGATATGCATAATGCTCTGGAGCGTTGTTTAATGAAATATCTTCTACAGTTGTAGCAGATTCTTGATTAGAATTAAATGCTACGATCACTTTATCACCAATTGAACCTGTCAATTTGTTTAAAATATCGTTTTTAATCTGCATTTGCTTCTCCTTATCTGGTACTCCGTTGTTAAAATTTACCACTTTAGTCCCTGAAAAACCATTCTGAGTCTCATTAATTAAATATGCTGAAATTTCTTCTTCTAAAAGAGCATATGGCATTGAAGCCGAATAACTAGGTAAACTATAATAGTGGAATCCTACAACATACTTTTTAACTATATATAGCTCATTTTGCTCTTTTGATGTTCCAAAAACAGGTATTCTCTTAAGTTTGTCTCTTTTTGTGTACTCAGTCCAGTCATTATGGTAATAATAAGCCTCTATTTCTCCTTTATCATTGCATTTTTCAGCTCTTAAAGTCTGTCTTGGAAAGTATGTAAGCTTAGAAATTTTTCTTTTAGAGTCATAGGTAACCTGAAAAGCTCCTTCTCCTAAAATTATAAAGTCCTGAACTACTCTAAACAGGTCTTTTTTCTTTAATATAGACATCATTTGAGCGTATTGCTCCGGCTTTTTATTAGAATCCGTTGCATCTAAGCCATGCCCATATGTAAAATTAGTTACTCCATTTAAAATAGAGTGATTGGTTGTAGATCCTACATAACGATCTATAATATATTGATAGTAATTATTGTCTTCTCCTATAGAAACAAAATCTTGATTTCTTTCTTCATATACTCTTGGAGCTGTATAGGTATTAAGCTCTAAAATATGAATGTTACTTTTATGCTTCATAGAATAAAAATTCATTTGTTGATGTGGTTGTAGTGTACTCTCCTTGATTTACGCTATAATCACTTATTGTCTGGTTAGTGCAAAATATGCGACCTCTAAAAACTTCTTTAGTGGCTGCATCTGTTATTATTAGGGTATAGAAATTGTCTTGTTCTAAATTTGGAATAGATGCTGGCACATTATACCAGTATCTATCTGCGGTAAATTGATTAGTATAAGCTGCTGAATAAATATTTTTATTCTCAGAATCGCTAGTAATATTTACGCTATAAGTTGTGGTTATAGCGTATTCTCTAGGAATTATTCTTAGGGTTTGCGCAGCCGCTGTCTCTTGTAGTATTATCATAATAATTATAAAATAAAAGAGGGTTACTCGTAAAAGCACCCTCTCCTAACCTAAACAAAACTTAATGAAAAGAAACCTATCGTTTTTAACTGTTTGTACCTACTACTATTGTTTCTGTTGCACTTGCTAGCCCTATAAAAGGGTTTGCTAAAGTTGCTCCATCTATAAAATTTGCAGGAAGCTTTTCTTGAGCTGTTAGAGTAAGCGAATACCCACTTAATCCACCCATTTCTGCTGAAGTTGTTATGCTTCCGCCTGAAACTTCTGCTCCATGATCTAACCCCATTAAAAAAGCATTTCCGTTGTTATCAACGACTGCTACTTGTGGTCTACCATAAGCTAATAGTTTTATCTGTACGTTATCTTCTTTACTTAATTTGGTGAGATTTAGTGTAAGTGTTTGTTCAAAGAATGTAGTTCCTGTTTCTCTAGAGCTATTAATAGCTTGTTCTAAAGATGAACCTCCTTTAAGATCATACTCATAAGCTGAAAAAGTACCTGTTGCGTCTGTTATTTCGTCTGCTGTCAGTGTTACTGCTCCTAATCCTCCAAAGTCTACAAAGAAAACCTTTTGTATACCGCCTACCACATCTTTACATGGTACTGCTCTACCTGCGCTTAAATTACAAGCCATATTTTTATATTTTTAAAAGGTTAAACTTTATTAGTTAATTGATTATGCGTAAAGCGTAATGTCTTCTCTAATACCATAATTTATTCCAGCTTTCCATCTTTGGATAAATCTCACATTTAAAGAGCCAGTTATTTCTTCCATGTCAATAATTCTAATAGAATTAAAGTCACTCATTACCCCTGTTCCAAAATATAAATTAGAAACTTCAGAAGCTACCATTGTATTAGCAGGCATTCCAGGTGAATAAAATAATTTAACACCATCTACAGTTAAAGGGACTCCGTTATACCATAATGAACCTCTATTATCTACACCTGATCCTGCTCCTACATTTCCTAAAGCTTGGATGTAAAATCTTAAAATGTCCGTTCCGATATATATATACATATCATCTTTCTGGAATACTGTTGCATTTATTGCAGAAGTAACTTTTTGTAATTCAGCCTGAACATTTGCGGCTGTAATTCCACCTGCAACTGCTGCAACGTCAGCTCCACCATCTGCTGTTAATAATGTAACAAATCCGTTAAACTCTCCAGCATTACCACCGACTCCGCTCCATATTACTTGCTCATATTTGTCAGCTATTTTAGCTGCAAAAGTTCCTATAATAAAATCAGCAAATGATTTAGGAAGTTCTTGATCTAGCGCAGAATAACCCATCTCTGCCGCTTGCCATGTCATTGAAAAATCTTTTTTACAAAATTCTGCATTGATTTGATACTCTTCTAAAGTGATTACTCTTTCTGTAAGCGTTACAGCTCCAGTGTCTGTGAAATCACAGCTAGCGTCTTTGATAAAGTTAGCATCGAATGCTCCTTTTTGGATCACATACTTATAGTCGATATTTGGCAAAATTGTTACTCCGCCATTATTCAAAGTATTTCCAGACAAAAGACTAGCTCTAACGTATTTTTGTGCCCACTGACCAGCATAGCTAGTCGTGATATTTACTGAAGTGGCTAGCTCTAATTTTTGATTACTCATTTTTAAATTTTTATTGTTATTATTAATTATTATTTATTATGTCTAAGACTCTGCTTAAAGTAGACTCCGATCTTTTTTTGCCTAATTGTACTCTTTCTTTAGCTTGAACTTTTTCAGGACTGTGTGCAATAGGCTCAGCTTTAACTTCTACAGAACTTAAATCCAATGAATTATCTGAGGCTTTAACCTTAACTTCTTCTACTTTATTTTCTTTAGAATACATTTCGTCTTCTTTAGAATTTACACTCTGCTTGTCACCTTTTAAATCTGAAATAGCATCTTCTAAGTTTTGGATTCTTTTCTCCATTCCTCTCCAGTCATCTATGGTTACATAGTTTCCCTCATCTGCTAGCTCTTCTTTTTCTTCTAAGTCTTCTTCTTGTGGCACTTCGTCAGAAGCTTCTCTTAACTCTCCTATAACACCTTCTTCAGAAACTACTAAAACAGTTCCGTCATTCATTTCATAATTTCCAACAGGAACGGCTATTTTAGAAACTTCATCACCGCTTTCTGTAATAATAAAAACAGACTCACCTTCTTCAAATTTTTCAGCTTCTATTTTAGTACCATTATCTAGTTCTCTAACTTCTAGATCTACTTTGATTTCTGTTAATTGCATTCCTAAAACTTCTTTAATTGATTCTATTAATTCTGATGATTTCATTTAAATGTTTTTGATTCCTTAATATATGTACGATAAAAGTTGAAAGTGTTTTTACTTATTAATAAGTAGCTCTAGTTTTTCCTATGCCTTGCTGGTGTAATTCACCCTCACAGCATTTAGAATTATAAGTATTGTCTTTACATAAACAGCCTCTTCTGCCATTTTTTGGAGAGGAGTGAGCTAAATTTTTAAAGGGTTTGCTTGTCATTAAGAATATTTTTAATTTTGGTTAGTAATAAATTTGCAGCTAGCTCTTCTTCTATTTGTTCTTTTGATCTATTAGCTTGATCGCTGAAATATCCCTCTATAGAAAAACCTTTATAAGTACCCTCTTTAACTTCTTTCCAAACATCTGGATTATTAACTTTCATGGAGATCATCCAAGTTCCTTGAGGCACATCTAAACCATACTTGACAGACTTATCCATTTTAGGATCGTCTACTAGCCATGATTCTACAACAGTTAAATTTTCTACAGACATTTGATGCTCTACTGTAGCTTTAGACTGATTGCCTTTTATAAAAAACATTTCAGAGGCTTTCTTTACTGTATCTTTTGAAAAGAAAACATAGTAGCCATCACCTTCACTATTTTTTCTGTATATAGGTTTATTAGGTATTAATGCAGCTCCTAGAAGTATTTTTTGCTCCTTGTCTACAACAGCCATTTTAAACTCTTGATTTTTAAGAGCTATAAAATCTGACTCAATAGCAGGAGATTCTACTACAGAAATAGCTTCTATTCCAGACTGTTCATTTTCTTCATCTAAAAACAATTCTATTATATCCATATTATATGTACGATTAATTTATAAACTGTTTCCTATCCTATAGAAGCTCCCTCTACTATATTTCTTTCTAAACTCTGTGCGGTTGTTACATCGTTAGAAACTACAAAAGCCTGAACTGGTGTCTGTGATTGTGAAGCTATAGCTCCTGCTAATTGGTTTGAACTAGAAGCTCCTACTACATTAAAAGCAGCAGGCACAGCAGGAGTTGGAGCTGCTTGAAAGCTTGGAGTTCCCCCACCACCACCACCACCACCTAAAGAACTTGCAATAGATTTAGATTTGCCTACTGCTGAACTCATTGCAGAAATTATTCCTACAGCTTGAAGAGCATAAGCTATCAACATGGGTACATTCTCAGGAAATCCAATTTTTGCAGTTTGTGATGTTCCTTCAGCTACTGCTACTGAAGACCTTGCTGCTGCTAAACTTGAAAAAGTGATAGTTTTTCTAGCTTCTGCTATCATTTCTTGAGCAGCTAAAACTTGTCTAATAATAGCGGCTGCTCTTCCTGCTCCAGACTCAGCTCCAAATAATGAAATAATTCCAGCCGTAGAGGCTTTCTTAGCGTTTAACCTTCTTTGCTCTATTTCTATCTCAGAGGCTAAAACTCTTTGATCAGATTCAACTTTTAAAACTGCTAGTTTTTCAGCTTCTTCTTTATCTAATTTGTCCTGCTCTAGTTTTTTCTCTAAAGCTATTTTGTCTAACTCTTCTTTAGCTTTAAGATCGTCTGCCTCTTGTTTTTTTCTATCACTTATTATTCTGTTTCTTTCAGACTCTTCCTCTCTTAATGCAGTTGTTATTTCAGCAGTTAAAGCTTTTTGTTTTCTTAGTCTAGCTGTCTCTAAGTCTATTAAAGTAGCTTGTAGCTGTGCTTCTTCGTTTAAATCTTCTTTAGTTGATTTGCTTAAAGAGTTTTCTGTTTTTTTAGCTTCAAATCTTAATCTAGCAGCTTCTATTTCTTTAGCAGTTATTTCTTCTTCTATTTCACCTGCTTCTTTTATTGCTTCTATCCTTTCTTTAACAGTTACATTTTCTTTGTCTGCTGCTCTTTCTCTTAACTCCGCTACTTTTCTGTTTGCTTCTGCTCTTTCAACTAGTAGCCTTCGCTCCGCTTTGTCTGCCTGCGCTCTTTGTTCTGATAATTCTTTAGCTAGTTTTATTTCTTTTTTAGTTTCTTCTCCAAAGTTTGCTATAGAATTTGTAGCACTATCTACATTTACAATCATTTCACCAAAAGCAGCAGTAGCTCCTGCAAAATCTCCAGTTATTAATTTAGCTAGTGACTTTCCTGCATTAAATAAACCCATACCTAGATCTGCTACTATATCTGTAACATTTCCTACAACTACTCCTATCTGAGTCATTATACTCAGAAATTTGTTCTGTCCATCTTCAGAAGAAGTGAAAGCAGTTTTTAAAGCTACTATAGCTCCTACTATAAGACCTAAAACACTAGCCATAGCTAAAGTCTTTAAGGTCATAAAACCTTTAATAGTTTTCTTTAACCCTCCTGCACTTAAGTTCGTTAGTCCAGAAGCTAGTCCTCCTGTTTGCCTATCTAGAACACCCATAGCTCCAGATAAATCCGTAGAATTATCTTTAGCAGTTTTTAAAGAATCGTTTGCTTTATCCCTTACTAAAGTATTTTTTTTAATTCCTGCTTGCTCTTCTTTTATGAGCTGTTTATTTTTATCTATTTGTTTGCCTAAATCTCTTCTTCTATTTAAATCTCTTTTACTAGTTTTTTGTAATTGATTCTCTAGCTTAGTATTTGCTATTTGTAAATCTGCTATAATATTTTTTTGAACTTTTAAAGTTTCATTAATAGCCTGTAGATTTTTCTCAGCATCTTTTAGATTAATATCTATAATAATTTCTTTAGCCATTTTTTAATTCTTTTTTTAATTGGTTGTAAGCTTCTTTTAAATTTTCTGGCATTTTATTTTTACCTTTTGCAATTTGTGAGTATTTACCATTACATTCTGTTATACTAATTAATTCTAAAATTTTATCTATCATAATACTTCATTTAATAGTTGAAGAGTGCTAAGTCCTGTTTTTAAATTTGTTGTAATTGAGTTTATTTTATAGCTCTGTTTATTAATAATAAAACGATCAGCTAGAGTATAATTAAGTAAAATGTTTAGAGGAATATAAGCTGAGAATCTGCTTAATCTTCTTTTAGTGTTAAACATTTCATTGATGTAATTAGAATAGTAATTAAAAAACAAAGTACCTGTAAAGTTTCCAGTTACATCATACTCATTAAGCTCCTGATTAAAATTTAAATTAGCTGTAGAGATTGAGGCATCTAGAGAAAGGCTATTGCTAGGAATAAAATAATCGTTTATATCAATATTTGAGGCTGCATTCAAATAAGGTCTATCAGTTAAAAACCTTATAGAATCTTGATTCTGTTGATAAATTGGATAAAATAAAACAGGATCACCTAAATAAGATTCATCATTGTCATCTACCATCCATCCATTCTGAGCTGTCGTATTGTTTCCTGTAGCAACATCTACTAGCCTTTCATATTTTAAATGCTCAAAGGGAGCTTCTACTTTATAAATTCCTCCGTCATATTTGTCATCTCCTGTAAATTCAGTAGTTCCCCATCCTACGCCTCCTGTTGTTAGCTGCTCATGTTGTTTAGCTAGTTTAGTTTTAAGTCCTTTATATTCAAATACAATTTCTCTAAATGGCAGAGCAACGTTAACCTGACTTTTACTAACATCGACATGATTGCTTATATCAAAGGGAGAAGACGAACTAGGGTTTGCATAAAAACTATCTAAAGTCTGAACTTTTACAGTACCATCGTCTAACACAAAAGCTGTTAAGTTGAATAACTTAAAGAGTCCTGTTAAAAATTTTAAAACTCCTATAGGAGGCAATTGAGCAGACGGCACAAATTGAATAACTGCTTGTATTGTAAATGCAGATATATTAAAAGTATGAGATTCAGGAACTATTAAATCTGCTAAATCCCAAGAAACAGAATCTACTGTAAACTCTTCTCTTACTACGATTTGTACTTGATAAATTCCGTTAAATAAATCTACCGAAGCAGAGGCAGCACTTGGTGCAGTTGCTGAAAAACTATCTTGAATAACTCCATCTCTAATAACATTAACAGTATAAACTGTATCTTCTGCTGCATTAACATTAACAGTCAGAGAAGAAATTATTTTATTGTTTCCAGTTTGACTACTTACTGTGATAGTTTCTCCAGTAGCTATTACATTAGTCATAGAACTATCTAAACCAAAATCCAAAAGTTGTGGAAATGTTGCAGGTGCATTAGGATCGTCTACATTACCTTTCTTTCTGTGCATCCACAAATAAAGATTATAGTAGGGAGCATTTGAACTATTAAAGAAATCTGTAGAAAAAGTTAAGCCATAAGTTTTTTCAATTGCTTTAATAACTAAATCTACTCTTATAGCATATTTTAAATCTTTCCAAAAAATACCATGATTCATAGCTGCGCTTTCTCCATTGCCATTAGGAGCTAAGTTTCCGTCATCTGCTGTATTACTAGCAGAATCATAAAAGAGTCTAGTAGTGTGGCTTATTAAGGGTGTAATAATGGCGTTATTATAGGTTACACCATCATTTGTAATATTATAGCCTGATCTTAAGCCTGTATAGATTGCGGAGCTTGTATAGGGTTTAGTAAATCCATCTATCCAATTAGATCCTCCTACTAAAGCGTCTAAAGTATCTTCAGCTATTAAATCTTTTAGCTCTACAGTATTTCCAAAGAAAGTAATTTTATAGGCATAGACTTCATTTTTTTTTAATTGAACTCCTTCAAGTTTTATTTTACCTTTTTGAAAGTTTAAATAGTTTAACTCTATAGTACCATTAACTTTAAGCCTACCATCAAATCCGTTAACAATATCAAAATTATAATAGTGCTTAAATAGTTTATTATTAATTTTAGATGCAGGAATTGAAAAGGTTTGTGAGAAGCTAGTAAAGACTTTGCCAATATCTTTAATCTGTTGTATTGAGTTAGTTAGCGTTACGCTTTCATCGTCAAATAGATCTACTCTAGTTCCCTCTATATATAGCTGTATGAATTGCATTTATCTAATGTTATTTATTGCATCAAAGGCATATTTAAAGTCTATTGAATAATTAATTAATCTATCATTTACAGACTTTTTAAATGTTAAAGATTTAGTATTCATGTTAATAGGTAGAACAGAGCTGCCATCGTCTATCCAGATTTGCTCTGAAAGCATCATTTGCTTTATAACTTCATTAAAGCTTTCTTCTATGTATCCAGTATTAACTGTAATTTTTTCATTTCCATTAACTCCTAGACTAGAAATAGCGTGCTTTGATATATCATAACTTGGAGCTGAACTAAAGTCCATAGTATTTCTCTGAAATTCTTTATTATTTGTACTAATAGAAGTTTCTGATCTTTTAAAGAATGGCATAATTTGAAGTGCGCCAAACTTATTGTAGAATATAACTTGCATTTGCTCATACTTAGGTTCACATACAGCCTCTAATGTTATTGTAAAGCTTTGCTCATATCCTACCTTAGTAGAGACTACAGAAATAGTGTCTCCACTTTGTAGTGTTAGCGTAGGTGTTACTCTTATATAAACTATTTTTTCAGTTGAGTTTGTACTATCTGGAACTATAATAGGATTTAAAATAGAACCCCAATAATTTTGATATAAATTCCAAAACTCATCTGTCATTTCCCACTTAATATTAGCTCCTCCTCCACTTACAAAAGTAATAGTAGGCTCAGCTTCTGCAAATACTGGAAATACAATGTCAGTGCCTTGTTTAAAATAGATAGTCGTATTACTCTGCATTAATGCAGGCGTGTAATTAGGCTGAGAGATTATGTTATAGTTATCAGGAGTTGAAACCATTATATCTCCCTTTAAAGCTAGAGAAGTGTTACTCTCTATTGCTGTTACTGTTGTAGTTCCTCCTTCGCTTAAATTATTAACAGTGTCTCCTAGATTAACACTATTTAAAAAGCTTTGTGTAGAGTCTTGTAATTTAAAAGCTACAGTCACTCCATCAGTTGTTCCTGTTGTTAAAATATTAATAGGGTTTGTAGATTGTCTAGGATTAACTCCATTTTTAAAATAGCCAAAGCCTTCAAAACCTAATTTATCAAAAGACTGTGTTTCAGGAGCTGCTCCAGTTGTAGTTAAAACAGAATCACCCTCCACCCATACTCCATCTGTAGAAAAGTTTCCGTATTCAGTATCTAAATAGTCTTTAACCAATCCAGAGATTTCATAGATCACAAAGTTATTTCCAGTTATTGGTGTCTTAGTTAAAGTATATTGAGCAGTTGCAGGTTTGTCTGTTGTAAATACTCCTGAATATATATACAGGCTTAAAGTAACTGAGGTTACTGTATTGGCAGCAGGTGTTATTTTAATATAGTATGGACTTCTAGCGTTTAATATTGTACTCATTTTAAATATTTTCTGTTATATCTTTAATTAAAGAATTTGCAATTTCTTCAGGCAGTCTTTCAAAAGCTTTGTCAAATGGTTTAGTAAAAAACATAGAAGGCTTTATTCCTTTATAATAGATACTTCTAGCAAGTGCAAAATCTAAACCTTTACGTTTCTCAAATTGACCTCCCTTTCCTCTTGGAGCTATTCCTCTTTTTATTCCCCACTTATCAAATGCTTTAGCAGGAGGCATTTTGTTAGTATATTTAAAAGGTGTATTATATTTTACTTTTATACCGCTGACTCCTTGATCTTGAAACTTTCCATAATCCTCCATTTCAAATGATAAAACAAAACTATTAGCAGTTTCTTCTATTTTGTAACCAATAGAATTATATAAAGTTTTATTAACATTCTTTTTCTGTTTTGTTAAATTACTTCTTGACTGTTGGACTACATACTTTCCAAATCTATTTAACTCCTTTTGTAATTCTTTAAACGCCATTAGCAAACAGTCATAGTATTAGGAACTATTAAATCAAAAGTAACCGCCCACCCAGTTAAAGAGTTTTCAAATCTTTCATTAAATGGCTCACAGCTTGCAGTGCCATCTAATTGATATAAATCACTAAATAAATCACCTCTTAATAGTTTGCTTACTATTCTGGAGGCTACGTTAAGCTGAGTATTTAAAATATCCTGTTCGTTAGAATTTCCTAGAAATACATTTGTTATTTCAGTCTTAGGATCGTCTACAATATCCATGCACATAATAGTTACATTAAATGTTATTACTGGAGCGGCTATAGTAGCCTGATTAACCATTATATGAGATAAGGGAAAAATAGTCTGCTTTGAAAGATCAATATCATAAATATTACCATAGCTTACAGTGTTTACAAATGGCTCTGCTGCTAAGGCTGTTTTTAATGTTTCTAGTATGTTGTAGTATGCTGTCATATTGTTTTTATAAATATTGGAGTAAAGGAATTTATATCGCTATCATTGGCTTCTTTTATATAATCGTCTAACCACTCTAAAGCAGCGTCAAATTCAAAAACCTCATCGTTAACTTTTGCTTGTATTAAACAGTCTAAGCATTTCCAATAGCTATAAACAGCTCTCTTAGGTGCTGTAGTGCTTACTCCTAACATAGCATCTTCAAAGCCTTCAGCTAGAACTATACTTTCATCATAAGGAATAAGTCCTCTTTCATAAAGTTCCTCTATTAAAAACTCTTTCATTATCTTATCTTACTCTTTATTATTCTAGTTTCAGTTTCATTCTTATCCTTTTCAAAACTTAAAAACATCAGGCATTGATGTAATGGCAATCTGGTAACATTGTCAATTTCTGAGATGTTTCCCTTACTAAGTCCATAAATGCTAGAATACCAACCCCACTTTCTTCCAAAGTTTGCTTTTGTTGAGAGGTCAGATTCTCCATTTGATGTAAGAAATAGCTCGGAATATGATTTATTAATTCTTTGCTTAAATTCCAAAAAAAAACTAGTGAACCTAAAACTACATCTAATGGCATTTTTTGCATATCATAACTATCATAATTATCATATGGCTCTATTAAATATTTATGTTTATGCCTTTGAGTTTCTGGTCTAAATAAAACTCCCATAGCTTTATCCATTGTTTCCCAGTCTGTAAGAGTAGTATCTAAGTCTACAAATTCACCGAAGCTCATATCATCTAATGAAGGAATAAAAGAGAATTTCTTTTTATCTTTTATAAATGTTTCTATAAATTTTGGCTTCTGTTCAAATAGATTATTTAAATGTGTGGTTATTTTTTTAATAGAGTTGTATTTAATATTCATAACACTTTTTAAATCTATGCTACAAAATATCTCTACCATTTTCTGCTGAAGAAATAAGCTGTCTTCATTATCTTTTGAAATCTTTAAAAACTTTTGATATTGCTCCAGTGTAATTTCTGACAAACTTTCAGGAACTAAGATTTTAACTTTCATACTATATGTACGATAAAATTAAAAACTGTACTTCACCCTATTAAATAAAAAACCCTTAACCAGTGTTATCCAGTTAAGGGTTATTAAAAAAGTTAATAGCAAATCTTCTAAGCAAGAAAATACAACTAGTAGCCTTAGATTTACAGATTACGCAAATAATCTGAAGACGTTAAACATTTGAGCGGTTAACGTTATTAATATACAAAATATTTATATAAAAAACTATTAATAGATATGATATTCTCCTCTGTTGGGGTTTTCTAGTTGATAGCTTATACTATATCTTAAAGCATCTATACAGTGGTTGTGCTTATCTATTGGAGTCTGAGACTTCTTTTCTAGCCAACAGTAGTTATTTAACTCCTTTATTAATTCAGTGGAGTTAGGATGTATTACTAAATCATAATCTAACAGCAAACTGATTCCATAGACTATACTCCCTTGACCTTTGATAGTTGGCACTACATTATTAAATCTTTTTAACTCACTTATTAATCTAGGCTCTGCTGAGTCTCCTACTATCAAACTCTGTTGTGCAAACCTTGTATTAAGCTCAGCTATTTGTGAGGTTGTTAAATGTGTTTTATAAAAACATTGCTTAACATAAATAGTTTTATTATTACTATCGATACTTGTTTGTATTAATGTGGAGGGATCATTGCTAAATCCATAATCTTGTCCATATACTGATTTACTTACTTCTTTAAACTCTCCTATTTGCCAGTTAGAAAATATAACTCCCTCAGCTTTCTCTAGCCATGATCCATTAACAATATGCTCAAAGTTTTTAGGTCTTCTAACTTTCATTTGTTGTATTTGATTAATATAACTATCTGAAAGGTTTTCTATATTATCTAAATAATTTGTGTGTATGTAGGTTGTATCTCCTTTAGTTAAATTAGTTCCTGCTTGCACTCCTCTAGCTTCAAACCATCTTTGATATATAAAATGCTCTTTGGTTGTAGGGTTTAGCATTAGTATAATTCTATTTTGTTTATTCTTTTGTCTAACTGATAAATCTATCTTATCAAAGATGTCTTCATCTGTTAGCTCCTCAGCTTCATCCATGATCCACGTTGTAACGCCTTGTAAGGACTTCAGGTTCGCTGTTTGGTCTCCACTTGATGTCTTGATCCCTCTAAACAATATCTTGCTCCCTGTGAGCTTATTTACTATTTCATCTTTTGTTATATGGAAATACTCTTGATAGCCTAGTAATTCTATTTTCTCTTTAAATTCTGGTATAATTGAAATGTGAGCTGATCTTAAAGTAAATCTTGTAAATAATATTACATGACCTCTTTCTATTGTAAGCCATACTAAAATAGTATTAATAGCAAATGATTTACCAGAACCCCTCCCTCCAGTCACTATGTAATATCTGCTATCTACTTCTTTAAATACGCTCCACTTTTTATTTAAATTTAATTCCACTTAACAGTTCTTTAAAGTCTATACTGAAGCCATCGTTTTGATTTATATCGATAGTGTCTTTAGGCGCACCATAAGCTGAGTCTAATAAAGCTTTGTATGCTTGAACATCTCCACCCCTTGCCTTTCTAATTATACTTAAGGTTATTATATCTTCTTCACTTAAGTATTCATCTTCTCCAGTTACTGGATTCTTAATGTTCTCTATAGTGCTTAACCATCTCTTGACTATTGTAGACCTATTGAAAGAGCCTTTTATTCTACCATTCTTTTTAGGTTGGTATGTAGAACTAAACATTTTAAGGTTATCTTCTTTAGCCATTAGTCTCGTTTTTGTCTCGTTTGATATATTCTTTACTATTTATTTTAATAGTTAGCTTAGGATCAAGCTTTTGCATTCTATCTATTATTACTTGACAGTATTTAGGATCAAGCTCCATTCCATAACACTTCCTTTTTAATTGGTGTGCTGCTACCATAGTAGATCCTGAGCCGATAAATAAATCCATTATTGTCATTCCTGTTTTTGATGAATTATTTAAAGCGTTTTCAATTAAAGGTATCGGCTTCATTGTTGGATGTAAATCATTTTTTAACGTTCTTTGAAATTCCCATATATCTTCTTGCTTATATCTTTCTCCATAAAACGAATTATCTGGACATCCATAAATTATAGGTTCATATCTACTTTTATAATCTTTACCACTTAATGTTGCTTGATTTTTTTTCCAAATTATAATTGACTTCCAATTAAAACCTAATTCTTTTAATGGTCTTAATAATAAATCTAACTTTAAATCCAAAAAACAAAAATACCACGCCCCTTTATTAAATAATAAAACATTAGATAAAACACTACTCATAAATTCAATAAAATCGTCATCTCCTAATTCGTCATTCTTTATTTTATTATGTTTAGTATTTGCTCCTTTGTGATGTAAAACTTCTTTACCATCTTTTGTTGTATTACTTAACTCCTGACCTTTAAAGCTGACATTGTAAGGTGGATCAGTAAAGACCATATCTGCTTTTTCTCCATTCATTAGTTTAGATACTTGATCCGAATCAGTGCTGTCTCCACAAAGTAAACGATGCCCCCCTATTTCTATAAGGTCTCCAAGTATTACATCCACCTGCATATTATCAGGCTCACTATAATCATCCTCTTCAGCTTCTAATACTTCATCAAACATTGGAGGCAAGTCTAAGCCCCAGTCGTTTAATTTATCTACATCCCATTCATTGGCTAGTATATCCCAGTCCCATTCTCCAAAGCCTGAATTATCTTTTATTATAAACTCCTGCTTTTGTTCTTCACTCCATTTGTCAGCTATATCTATCCAGACTTCTTTTAAGCCTGCTTCCTTACACGCTTTAGTTCTCATGTTGCCTCCAAGCACTATTAAGTTTTCATCGACTACAATGGGTCTTTTTTCTAGCATCTCTGGAAACTCTCTAATTGAGTTTACTAGCTTTTTAAATTTAACATCCTTAATAATTCTAGGATTGTTAGGGTTTGATTTAATCTTACTAAGTTTTATTAGTTGTTTCATTAATTTATTTTAAAGCTTAAGCCATCATACCATGATTTCTCACAAACCTTCCAGAGGAGACTTTAGATATGACAGCAATGCTCTTCATTTAATCTCTATATATTACCAGCTTATCTTTTTTCTCATATACAGAAAAACCTCTTTTTTTAAGAACACTAATTGCGCTATTAATTTCTTTTTCTTGCTTTCTGAAGTGTTCAAATATTTCATTAGTTATTGATTCATGTGCCATAATTTTTTTTTAAATTATACTTCTATTTATTTTTAAATTGTGAATTGATATTTCTATACTTTGGATTTCTTTTAATAAACCTGTCATTTCATAGTGTGTTATATGTATTCTGTTATCATGTTTTCTTACGTTTTTATTAGAACTATAAGCAACCATATAGCAGCAATTATTTATTATAAACTGACATAATCTTTTTTTATAATCTTCAAAGTATTTAATATCATTATCAAAACTTTTAACTAAACTATCATGTTCACAAATCTGCATCAAACTATGTACTCTTATTTTTTATATTCTAGATATAATCTTTTCATTACGTTTACTAAATCAATAACACATGAGCCACAAGAACTAACTTCTCTTCTTGATGCTAGAACCCTGTTATGTATTGCTATCATTTTCACCTGCTCCTCATAAGTTAGCTTAGCTCTTCTACTTAAATAGAAAGCATCTAACCAGTTAAACTCTTCATCTGTTAAACATTCTGTATTTCTATAAGGAAACATTTTATTTAGTAGGTTTTTTCTTTCATCACATCCGCAGTCATCCATGCCAACTGCTTCCGCTACTTTCTCCACTACTTTTTTTATTCCTGTTGCTTTAGTGAATTTTTCAATTGTATCTCCTAGACCTTTAGATTTAGGAGCTGCTAACTTTTTTGGTGCTGCTTTTTTTCTTGTTGCTTTTTTAGCTTTAACCTGTTTTCCCATAATAATATTCTTTAGCTACTTCTTTTTTAATTGTTAGTTTACACCTCTTAAGTGTTTTAAATATATTTGTACTACTTATAGTAGTTGCAGTAGAAATCTTTCTTATACTAGGAATGTGATAAACATATAGATTCAGCATTTTTTTATCATACCAATACATTTTGTCTATAGTCTTTTCTATCTTATTAAAGATAACCTCCATGTGATTTTTTACTTCTTTAACCTCTGGAACATTTATATTTTCATTGAGAGTGATTGTTATTAAAGCTTTCTTTTTAAAGTCATCTATTAATAAACTCTTTAAAGTTCTAAAGAAATATTTCTTGTTTATTTTACCATCATAAGCATAGTATTTAACTGGATCAAATGAAGGAAGTTTAAGAATCCTTAAGTAAGCCTCCTGAACAAAATCTTCAGGGTTTCTTTTTTGATTTAAGCTTAATGAGTTTTTAGAAACATATCTAACCCACTCAAAGTGGAATCTAGCTATGTCTTTTATTACTTGATTTTTATTCATTTAACTAATACTAATGTTGCATTAGGTTCTAGTTCATCAAGTAGTGCTTCGGTTAGTTTCCATTTAAGCCTCCAGACATCAGTCTCGAAACCTTTGACCTCAACAAGTTCTATTGAGCCATCTGGATATATTACTTTAAAATCTATAAAGTAGTTACATATTTTCTTTCCATTCACATACATTCTTAACGGATGCTGAGGTATGTACTCAGCTATCTCACCTGCTTTAAGTCTCCACTCTAACTCCGCAGCATATTGAGCCTCTTTCTTGCTATGGTAGGTTCGACCATTAAAGCTCTGCTTAACTGCATTGTATTTATTTCGAGTTTGATATTTCTTAGTGTACATGCCTAAGCAGTACATTATACAAAATAAATCAATACAAAACAATACAAAACAATACTTTTTTAATTACTCCTCTATTTTTATTTCATCATTAAGCAAATTCCATGCTGCATTCATTCTGTTAAGTTTTTCATCCATATTTTTGGCTTTTAGCTCAAAGCGCATAATAGCTACATGAGGATTAAAAAAGTCTTTAAGGTATTCGCCTAATATTCTCATAGGTCTAGATTTACTTACTTTCATGTTACTTATTTTTAAATTGAGTTGAACATACTGCTAGTCTTTGATCTTGATCTGGAAATTCGCTTGATGTTTTGGAGTCAGCCATACATCTAGCTATAAAGTTTTTTCTACTTTCTAAAGGGGTTGGTTTTGGTAGTGGCATAATTATAATTTTGATTTATATATTTTATTTATTTATAGTGCATAGGTATGCTATACCATAATGGTTGGTATGCTATGTTTAATTATAAGTTTTGTCATAGTGTTTTAACTATTTGTTGACATTTTTTTTCTAGCTTTTTCTTTTTCATAAATCTCTGGTTGATTTCTATTATAATATTCTTTTACCTTTTGTATTTTTTTTTCAGGATTTTTATGATATGCTTCTCTTTGTTGTTTTAAAATACCAACTTTTTTTTCTGCATAATCTTTTACCCTTCTATCTTTAATTTTTTTTTTATTTCTTTCTGCATATTCTCTATTATATTTTCTTGTTTCTTCTTTGCTTTTTGCCATTTGGTTTAGGTTATATATTTTTTGATTTATATATTTTATTTTTTAAACTATTTTCTAGTATAAACTCACAGCATTCTTTACAGTCTGAGCATCTACCATAGTCTGTGCTATTTAAATATGGTTTTGCGCTACAACATTCTGAAACGTACATAATTAAATATCTGATTTATAAATTTCCTCTTTGTGATCTCTTCTTGAATTTTCTCCTGCTAGATTAAGCCTGTCATCTGTATAAGTTCTAAAAAAAGTCATCACTTTATCTATAGACAATCTTTCATAAAACTCTCCATATTGTCCTGAAATAATTCTTTTAAACAGTAGAGTTAAGTCAGATATTTTAAGCATAGAATATTCTTCTAAGACCATACTAGAACATAGCTTTATTTGATCCTCACTCATGGGCTTATTTAGATTTAATATTTTATTTAAGTACAGTAGCCAAAAAGTAATTAAACCCTCTGTAAAGTCTTTACCATGACCACCAACAAAAGAAGCTATGCTAGGTGCTTTGCTATTGATAGCATCCTCTATAGTTGCTACTTTGCCAGCATAAAGCATACAGTTATCAGGACTGAATCTTTCTAGCAAGTTCTTTCTGGAACTCATTTGAATAGCTGAGTCCATTTTTATTATTTTGTTTTCCATTTGTTATAATTTTTTGGGGGTATATTCCTTTCCATCCATTAGCCATAGCAGCCTCTATAGATTCTACTGCATGAGCTAGATTATCACTTTCATTAGATAGTTTTTTTAAAGCAGCCTGTTCGCTTTGTAATGAGGAGTAATAAAATTTAAATTCTTTAGACTTATATATTTTCCAGTTTTCCCAAGAATTAAGAAAATCTTTTGATGTATAAGGATATATTAACTCTTCTTTTTCTTCTTCTATCTTCTTACTTCTATCTTCTATCTTCATAGAAGAGCTTAATTTCGGTTTAGTTTGGGTTTTAGGTCTCCCTCCTTTCAGTCCATTAATACTCTGTTTTTTTCTAAAAGCATTTTGATCTATTACAATTTGTAAAAGTCTTTTATTAAAGAAGTAATCACCATTATCTATAAACTTTTCTTTAACCATTTCTGGTAGGGTTTCCCAGTCATAACCCAGAAATAAGGCTAGCCTTTTTTTGGGTATTCCATTTTCGTTATTTATACTCCATTGCTTACATAAAAGAGTTATATACAAGCCTCTTTCATCCATAGTTAAATCCATAACTCCAGTTAAAAAATCCTGTGCATATAATTGAAAAGCTGGTGCTTTATTGGACATAGTTAATTTCTTCTTTTAGGTTTTTTAAATCTGAATTAAAAGCATACATTTCAATAGCTTTTATATATAGCTCCTCCTGTTGGCTGTTGCTTAGTTTAGTAAAGACTACATCTATCTTATTCTTATAAGCAGTAGTTTTTTTATTTAAAATGTTTGCACTTCTTTGAACACAAAATCGAACTCTTTTCCTAAAGTCATCGTCTACGCCCATTAACTCATCGCATCTTTTAATAGCTACAGTTACTGTGCAATGATCTCTATTAATATATTTACCTATTATTCGTCTGCTATATTTATTTCTAAATTTTAAAGATGAATCATTTTTTAAGCACTTATTAGCTATGTAACAATAGACTTTGACTGCATCTGGATAAGGCATCTTTCTAGTTTTGGATGAAATATTTATTCCTCCATATGAATCCTCTACCACTGCTTTAATCTGAATTAAATCCTCCATCTATAATAAGTTTAGTTTTTTATGTTCTAACCTTTCTATTTCCTTATCAATAGAGTTAAGCCTTTCATCAATTAACTTATATTTAAAATAGTTCTCTATTAATAGATCATGCTCAGCTACTAAAGAAATTAGTTTATTTTCTATAAGATTTAAGCTCTCACTTTTTTTAAGAATACAATAGGTACTATTAACCATTCCAGTCTTAGGATTTCTAGCTGAACCTTTAACTCGTATAAGGCAGTCAGAAAGCAGCTCACTAACTCTAGGCTGTACTGTGCTATAAGATAATACTCCAGATGACATGTTAGCCACATCTCTTGAGGTTAAACCCTGTGAGTTGTTCTTTAAAATTAACCAGACTAAATGTCTATTATTTTTAATAGTTGGTTGATGTGATATAAAAGAAGCGTTTCTGTGTTGTAGTGTTTCCATAATTAAAAAGGTAAGTCGTTAGGTTCGCTGTCATCTATGTCATTTTCTGAAATCATAGAATCGTTATTTCCGTTTTTCATTCTCCACTCTGAAGAAGATTTAATAGTTTCTTGTAACCAAGAAGGTATCATGTCACTCTCTGAAGTAATTGCTGACTCTTTAAAATGATCTTGATAATCCCATATAAAGCTGTGGTTAAATTGTTTAGGGCATTCAAGACCTTTAGGTAGTGTAGAAATCCCTCCTATATTAGCATAGGTTTTATCTCCTACAGAGTTATGAACTATTGAAAGCATACACTCAGCTTCTAATAATTTACTTAAATCAAAAGACCTGCACTCATCTTCTGACAGTGATTTCCCTCTCCAGTTATTTAAAAAAGGAAGTAGAGCTGACTTCTCATGTAATGACTTTGTAAATTGTCTTTCAATGACATATGGCTGCTCACCCTTATCAGTATTAAATACCTTTGTTAAGGTTGGCAGTTCAAACTTTAATCTTATTAAGGTTCTGCTTTTCTTTTCGCCTTGCCATTCTGTTGGAATAGTTCCTATGTCGATCATAGAAATACATCTAGCAGGGTAGCTCCCTGAAGGAATAATCTCTCTCTTTGGAGAGTTTGAATTAGATAGAATCATATTTATTTATTTAGTGTTTAGGTTTATAAAATTTTATTATGTAGTCATAGCCTCCGTAAACAGTACGCTCATAAGAAGCAGGCTCTCCTATTTCATAAGGAAAGAAATCAATTTTTGTGAAATAATAACCATGATGATTATTATCAAAGAAAACATCAAACTTAAAATTCCCTTGTTTAGTTTTTACACTCTTACTTATACTAGAAATCTTGTTAGTATAAATAACTTTTAAATCTGTTTTTTGTTTAATCATGAAACTGAGCTTTTAAAATTCTAAACTGCTTTCCATAAATAGTAGCTTTTATTTTACCTTGTCTTATTCTTTGTCTTACTGATTGTGTACTAACATTTAAATACAAAGCAGTTTCATTAAGTGTCATCTGCTTATCTAAAGAAATTGCTTTTATTATTTGCTCGGATACTGTCATTATATATATTTTTTTGCATCAGTTACTTTTTCTTTTAACTTTTTAAAAAAATAGTTATCTAGTCTTTCACTCTTTAAATTTTCTATCGTGCCATTATTATAATTAATAAAATTTTGAGCTGCAAAAGCCACTCTAAAAAGAGCTATATAATTTTCTTTAGTAAGAGTTATAGAAGGCTCTTCTTGCTTAGTTTCTTGATTTGAAAAATCTATTCCAAATTCTTTTAAAAATCTTGTGTCAAAGTTTGATTCCATTATAGTTGAGGTGTTAGGTTTTTAATTAAAATGCCGTTTTGTAGTATTTTTAAAACTTCATCATGATACTGGTCTGGGATTTGCTTATAGCCAGAAAACCAGTTATTTCTAATTGACAAAGGCTTTTTGTTATAATGCCTAGCTAGAGTAGTGACTACTTCTTTTTGTTGGTTGCTGTCAAAAAGATTAAATAATTCTTGAATGTTTTGATCCATTATATATTAGTTTTTTTTTTAGTAAAATATGGGGTACTATAATAAGCTGCTAAAGTTTCTGGATAAGTCATTTCTGAAACTTGTTCAAAAGAATACATTCCAGTGTTTATAATCTCTTTTTGGATATGTTCAAATAATAAACTCATGCTTATAATTTTAGGATTTGAACTGAATTTTTTGTAATTTGAATGCTTGTCATAGATACTTAATTAACTATTATTATTATTATTATGATACAAACATATACAATTTTAGCCAAATAAAAAAGAATAAGCTAATAAAGTATAAATAAAGTTAAGTCTACTGAATACAAATTAAGCTTTTTTTAACCTAAACAATTTAAAAAAAAATGTTATTAAGTGAAAGATTAAGTCAGATAGTAGCACATTATGGAATTAATTTAACAGAGTTTTCTAAAAAACTTGGATTAAATAATAGTGTTACTATTTCTAAAATTATTAATCAAAACAGAAAGCCTTCATCTAAAACAATAGGCAGGATTATTAAAGCCTTTCCTGAGATTAATTATGACTGGTTAATAAATGGGAAAGGTGATATGTTAAAAACTACTCAAACTAACTACTCTGATCCAGATGACTTAACAGCTACAGCTAAACAGGTAATCGATTATTTACAAATTTCTTATAAAACAGGCATTGAAGACCGAATAATAAAACGACAAACACAATCTATAAAAGATATAGAAACTAATTTAATGTCTATTTTATATGAGGGCAAAGATGATCTTAATAATGCAGCAAAAGCCAGAGAAAAAATACTTAAGAATTATATAGAAAAAAGCAATAAAGTATTAGATAAAAAAATAGATTATCTTAACAAGAAACTTGAAAATATAGATTTTACTATTGAAGAAATTGAGAAATATAATTTAATTGAAGAGGTTAGAAAAGAAGATAAGCAATATAAAAAAACCAAAAAGGATTTAAAAAATGGCAAAAATATCTAAAAACTTTACTAAATCTTTAAACGAAGCTCATCTTTTACCAAAAAAAGACAGGTTTAAAATCTTCAAAATTTGGAGGAGTGATTATGTAGCTAAATTAAAAAAGAAATATAATTTTAGTAAAATTAAAACTGAAATTTAACTCCAAAATTTAACAGTAGTATCTATTAAGGTTTCCATGTTTATCTTCTTATAACCCTTTAAAGTTTTTGCATCTTTTATCCCTGTAATTTTCATAATCTGGTGATCTGAAACTCCTCCCTCACTCATTAAAGTTATAAACGTTCTTCTTGCAGTATGGCTTCCTATCATTTGCCACTTAGGATAAATAGAAATATTTTTATATTTTCCTTTTTCTCTTTCTTCTTTTATTTCATTATTTAAACCTATTTTTTTACATATTTTCTGAATCCTCTTATTAAATTTTTGGGAACTAATCTTAGGCAGTCTCCATTCATACTTATCAAGTAAAGCTTTAAGCTTAGGATGTAAAGGAATATAAGAAATTGTATTAGTTTTTTTTGCCTTTTTAACTATAGCATCTCCTTTGCTGCTAATATCTGCTTTTTCAAATATAGAATAATCCGAAAACCTTTGACCAGTATAAGCACCTATTAAAAATAAATCTCTTGCTGAATCATCTGCCTTATTTAACTCAACTTCCTCTAGTAGTTTTAACTCTTTTTTTGTTAAGTGTGGATGATTAGTTTCATGTCTTTTAATACTAATGTTTTTATAGTCCTCATTAATTTTATACCCTTTTCTAGCGCACCAAATTAAACAAGTCTTAAAAAAATTTATATATCTGTGTAAAGTATTATCATAAAGATTATGTTCAATTCTTAAAAAAGCTATAAAATCCTGAAAGAAGGTGTCGTCAAAATCTGTAAGTAGATATTTTTTATTTGTATATTCTTGAAAAGATAAAATTTTAGATAATACTACTTTATATTTTTGTATTGCTGGTTTACCTACTTGCTGAACTTTAATTTTTTCATCAATAAAAG